>JGI12109J20283_10576498_pt1 | contig 67548 bp, 53 predicted proteins | sample ElkSlonscriptome_12_FD_20283 | JGI IMG/M metagenome (IMG submission 20283) | reverse complement strand
CCCCGGCGCAAGCATGGCACAGGGTCTTTTTGGCTCGCCCTGTCAACAGCCCTAAATCCTGAGCTCGCCTAGGCGATACTGACCTCGATCGACGAAAAGCGCGCTTGCAGCGCTTGTTGCAAGGCGCGTTTGGCGGCGGCTTCACCGTGCACGAGGATCACTTTGTCAGGCTTGACCGGTATGCCGCCGATAAAGTCGAGCAGGTCGCTCCGGTCGGCGTGCGCTGAATAGCCACTCAGCGTATGCACGGCGGCGCGAATGTCGTAGCGCCGACCGTCGAGTTGCGCATAGCCGCCGCGAGGGCCGTAGCGCTGGATATCGCGCCCGGGCGTGCCGACCGCCTGATAACCGACGAAGACGATGTCGTGGCGCGGATCACCGAGCATGGCCTTGAGGTAGTTGACGATACGCCCGCCAGCACACATGCCGCTGGCGGCGATGACGATGGCGGGGCGCGCGCTCTTGGCCAGATATCGGACGGTGCGCAGATGGGTCGCGTGATCGTCGATGGTCAGCAGTTGCTCGAAATTCAACGGATGCCGGCCGGTGCTGAGTTTGTGCTTCGCCTCCCGGTCCCAGTGCGTACGCAGCCGCGCGTAGCCAGCGGTAAAGTCGGCGGCCAACGGTGAGTCGAGAACGATCTCGACATCCTCCCAGTCCAGCCCATCGGCAAGGCGCTTGTCGCGGCGGCGATGGATGACCTCCTCGAACTCGTAGAGCAGTTCCTGGGTACGCCCGATACTGAAGGCGGGAATCAGGATGGTGCCGCGGTTCTCGAAGGCATGCTCGACGATCGCCTGCAGGCGCCGGCCGCGATGTCGACGGGCTTCGTGCTCGCGGTCGCCGTAGGTGCTCTCAAGCACGACCAGGTCGGCGCGCTCCGGTGAGACCGGGTCCGGCAGCAAGGGCGTATGCGGCGCGCCGAGATCACCGGAAAAGACAAGGCGCGCCGGCTCACTGCGCTGGCCGATCTCGCATTCGACATAGGCCGAGCCGAGGATATGACCGGCGGGCTGCAGCCGGATGCGCAGTCCGCCATCGCCGTCGAGAACGCGATGCCACTGTCCATAGGGTAAGGCGACAATGCGCTGGCGGATCAGGCCCAGCACGCGCTCGATCAGCTTTTGATCGCGTGTGAATCCCACCTTCAATGCGTCTTCGAGCACCAGCGGCAGCAGCTCGGCCGATGCCTCGCTTAAGAGGATCGGCCCGCGATAGCCGGCTGCCAGCAGGTAGGGGATGCGCCCAACGTGATCGATGTGCACATGGGTAACGATGAGCGCCTGAATCGGTTCCAGCGGAAAGCCGATCTGCAACTGCCCCGCGCCGGCCCCGTCGCCAGCGGTTTCCGCCCCCTGAAATAGCCCGCAGTCCAGCAACACCGAGCGGCCATCGGCCAGTGTCAGCTCATGACAGGAGCCGGTGACGCCGTCGACGGCGCCATGGTGGGTGATGCGATAGTTGTCCATAACCACTGGAATTGACATGGTCTCGTTCAGAGGCAGGGTTTGGATGACGCGATAAGGTGATGGCGCGATGGTGGCGCGATGCGCTTCGCTTCCCCGCCCTACTTGCTCATTCAGGTGCAGGGTTGGTCGTCAGCGGGGGGTTTCGCGCCCCCTTGAGCTTCTCCCGCACCCCCTGCACCACATAGTAGCTAACCGGGATCAGTAGGGTACCGATGACCGTTGCCGCAAGCATGCCGCCAAACACAGCGGTACCCAGCGCGACGCGCGAGCCGGCGCCAGCGCCGGTGGCGACCACCAGCGGTATGATACCAAGGAGGAAGGACAGCGCCGTCATCATCACCGCGCGGAAGCGCAGACGCGCGGCCTTGACCGCGGCGTCGTAGATGCTCAAACCCTCATTCTCACGCTGTTCTTTGGCGAATTCGACGATCAGGATGGCGTTCTTGGCCGCGAGCCCGATCAGCATCACCAGGCCTATTTGCGTGTATAGATTGACGTCCAGCCCAGCGGCGCCCACCGTCGCCAAGGCACCAAACACGGCGACCGGCACCGCCAACAGCACCGCGAACGGGATCGACCAGCTTTCGTACTGGGCCACCAGGAACAGATAGACGAACAATAGGGCTAGACCAAAAATGGCCGGCGCCTGGCCCGCGGCCTGGATCTCCTGGTAAGACATGCTGGTCCACTCGTAGCCGAACCCGGCCGGTAAGGTTTCCTCCGCGGTCTGCTCCATTGCGGCGATGGCCTGCCCGGAGCTAAAACCGGGGGCCGGCCCGCCGGAGATGTCGGCGGAGCGGAACAGGTTGTAGCGCGAGACCACCTGAGGACCGGTCTTGGGCTCGACCTCCGCCAGCGTCGCCACCGGCACCATCTCGCCCTGCTTATTGCGCACGAACAGCCGCAGGATATCGCTCGGGTCGTTACGGAAGTCGCCCTCGGCCTGGGCCATGACGCGCCAGGTGCGACCGAACTTGTTGAAGTCGTTGATGTAGGTGGAGCCGAGCTGGGCCTGCAGCGTGGCGAACAGCTCGCTCATCGGCACCTGCAGGGTCTGCACCTTGTCACGGTTCACGTCCAGGAACAGCATCGGCACATCGGCGCGGAAGGTGCTGAAGGCGGAGCCAACCGCGGGCTGCTCGTTGGCGGCGACGATCAGCCCACGCATCACCGATGCAAACTCCTGGATGTCGCCGCCGCTGTAGTCCTGCAACACGAACGAGAAACCGCCGGAACTGCCCAGACCGGGGATCGCCGGAGGCACGAACGGGATTATGTTGGCGTCGGTGGTGTCGGCCGCGATTTGGTGCGCCTGGGCGACGATTGCTGGCAAGCGCAGACTCGTCTCGGAGCGTTCCGCCCAAGGCGCCAGGATGGGAATCACCAGCGCGCTGTTTGAACCGAAGGCGCTATTCAGCATCGAGTAACCGGCCACGGAGATGACGTTGGTCACGCCTGGGATCTCACGCAACTGCTCCTCGACCCGATCGAGTGCGGTCTCGGTGCGAGCCAGCGACGCCGCATCCGGTAGTTGTACCTCCATGAAGAAATAGCCCTGGTCCTCCGCGGGCAGGAAGCCGGACGGCAGGTTGACGAACATCCACAGCGTGGCCGCGATCAGCCCCGCGTAGAGCAACACCATCAGCGAGGCCCGGCGCACCGTGGTGCGCACCGCCGCGGTATAGCCGTTGGTGAGCTTGCCGAACAGCACATTGAACCAGTTGAGCCATTTGACCGGCTCCTGGCCGGGCTTCAGCAGCACCGAGCACAGTGCCGGGCTCAGCGTCAGCGCGTTGATGGAGCTGATCGCCACCGCCACCGAGATGGTCACCGCAAACTGCTGATACAGCTGACCGGTGATGCCGGGCATGAAACCCACCGGCACGAACACCGCGAGCAACACCAGGGTGGTGGCAATGACGGCGCCGCCGACCTGGTCCATGGCCTTGGCGGTGGCCGCCTTGGGATCAAGCCCCTCCGCGTCCATCAGCCGCTGCACGTTCTCGACCACGATGATGGCGTCGTCGACGACGATGCCGATGGCGAGGATCAGCGCGAAGAGCACAATAGTATTGAGCGTGAAACCAGCCACCGCCAGAAAGGCGAAGGTGCCAATCAGCGACACCGGGATGGCAATACCGGGGATCAGCGTCGAGCGCCAGTCGCCCAAGAAGATAAAGACCACCAGCACCACCAGGCCGATGGCGATGAACAGCGTCTCCTTGACCTCCGAGATCGAGGCCTCGATGAAATTAGTGGTGTCGTAGAGGATCGCGTAGTCCATATCGTCCGGAAAGCGCTCGGACAGGTCCGCCAGGGCGGCCTTGACCTGGTCCGCCACCGACAGCGCGTTCGCATCCGGTGTCTGGTAGACCGCGAGTACGACCGACGGCTGACCGTCGAGTCGGCCCGCCGCCGAATAGGCCTGCGCGCCGAGCTCGACGCGGGCGACGTCTTTGACGCGGATCGCGGAGCCGTCCGCTTCGATGCGGATAATGATGTTGGCGAACTCATCCACCTCGGACAGTCTGCCCTTGGTGGTGACGCTGTACTGGAACTGCTGGTCGCTCGGCGCCGGGGGTGCGCCGATCTGCCCCGCCGGGACCTGCACGTTTTGCTCGGCAACGGCGTTTTGCAGGTCGGCGACGCTGACGCCGAGCGCGGTCATGCGGTCTGGCTTCAGCCAGAAGCGCATGCCGTAATCCATGACGCCCATGATCTCGGCCTTGCCGACACCCTTGACCCGGCCAAGTGTGTCCTTGACGTTGATGGTTGCGTAGTTGTTCAGGTACAGCGAGTCCAAGGTCTCTTGCGGCGAGAAGATGTTGACGATCAGCAGCATGTTGGTGGACTGCTTCTCGGTCTTCACGCCCTGGCGTTGGACCTCCTCGGGCAGCGACGGCATCGCGGTGGAGACGCGGTTTTGCACCTTCACCTGCGCCATGTCGGCATCGGTGCCGATGTCGAAGGTCACGGTCAGGTTGTAGCGGCCGTCGTTGTCGGACTTGCTGGACATGTAGATCATGTCCTCGACGCCGTTGATTTCCTGCTCAATGGGCGCGGCGACGGTCTGCTCTACCACGTCGGCACTGGCGCCAGCGTATTGGGTCGTGACGCTGACCGTGGGCGGGGTGATCTCCGGAAACTGCGCCACCGGCAACCCCATCAGCGCCAAGGCACCGGCGAGCGAGATGAGGATGGAGATCACGAAGGCGAACTTGGGCCGAGTGATAAAGAACTTGGACAGCGGCATCGGGCGGCTCCTATCTGGGCCTATCTGGTCTTGGGCCTGTCTGGTCTTGGGCCTGGCTGGACTCGGGCGGTTTCTGTAGGGACCGTTTATCGGGTCTCGGCCCTGGTCTCCTGCCCGCCGCCCGATCTGTCTTCCGCTGACATTTCGATTGCTTCTGGGGATTGCTGCTCCGAGGGGTCTTCCACAGGGGCGTCTCCTTCGACCGCCTCGGTGTCGGTCTCGGTCTCGGTATCCCGAGCGTCGCCATCCTCCGGCCCATTGGTCTCCCCGGCCATAACGGACTCCGCGGTAGCGCTGTTCATCGGGTCGCCCGGCGCGGCCGACAGCTCGGGCTTCACGGCCAGTCCAGGACGCACCTTCTGCAAACCGTAGAGAACGATCCGTTCGCCCGGCTGAAGCCCCTCTTTGACCATCAGATTCGCCCCGAAGCGCTGACCAGTGCTGATGCGGCGCGACTCGATCTTGTTCTCGGCGTCGACCAGCAACACATAGCCGCCGCCCTGATCCGTCAGCACCGCGGCCTGCGGGATCATCACCGCATCAATGGCCTCCTTGCGCTCGATGACAACGGTGACGAACTGCCCTGGCAACAGGATGCGATCCGGATTCGGGAACTCGGCGCGGATCAGCACCGTGCCGGTCTTCTCGTCCACCTTGTTGTCGATGAAGTCGAAGCGGCCCGCGTGGTCGTAGAGGCTGCCATCCGGCAGGCGGACCAGAGGCACATGCGTGAACTCGTCGACGGACTCCCCCTGGCGCTTGGCCTCGACATCCTCTTGAACCAGCTCCAGGTACCAGGTCTCGGCGATGGCAAAGGCAACCTTGATCGGGTCCATGCGATTGATGGTCGCGAGCACGCCCGATTCCGGCCCGATCAGGTTGCCGACATCGAACGCGGCCAGATCGATGCGTCCGGCGATGGGGGCAACGACCTGCGTATAGTCGACATTGAGCTGGGCCTTATCGATGTTGGCCTCGGCGGTCTGCACCGCGGCCTCTTGCACCAGCACCTCTGCCTCGGCCTCATCGACCTTCTGCTGACTCACGTTCTTGGCCTTGACCAGTTCTTTGTAACGGGCCAGGTCAACTTGCGCCCGGTTCAGGGACGCGTTGGCCGCGGCCAGTTCCGCCTCGGCCTGGGCGAGGGTGGCCAGATACTGCTCGGGCTCGATCTTGAATAGCACCTGATCCTGTTCGACGACACCGCCCTCTTGGAAGCTGCGCTCCTGCAGGAACCCGGTGACCCGCGCCCGCAGCGCCACGGTGTCCGCCGCGCGGACCTTGCCGACGAATTCGAAAAACGGATTGACCTTTTGCTCAGCGACCTGGATGACCCCCACCCTGGGAGCCTCCGCTTGTTGTTGTTGCCGATCGCCAGACTGGCAACCGGTCAGCAACAGAGCAATACCGAATAGGCCGCAACAGGCCAGGCTGCCAGAAGATAGACCACAGGCTATCTGCCCGAAAATGGTGCCGAGCGGCTGTCGGCGACGGGGCGCCAAGACGGTCGATCCTGTACCGGCCAGGCTGGAATCAGCAGTCTGCATAGCGCGGGAACCCCTGGGTTACTTGGAGAAATGGAATCGGAAGGCAGCCAGGTGATGATGGCCGATCAAGACGACCTTTGCCAGTTGGCCTGAATTTTGCCGAGAATTTACCCGAACCGGAGCTGAAAACGTCGCTTGAACCCAAACTAGGCGACATCTGAACCGAGACTGAATCTGAGCCTAGACTGGCTAGGATTTGGAAGGGCCAGGGCAGGTTGAAGCGGGCACAGCTGGCGGAAACCCCGTCGCGCTGATAAAAGCGGGCAGAGTCCGGACTGCTCACTAACCCAGCCCTCGACTCGGCGCCTACCAGGGCCGGTAGGTCAGGCCAGGGATCAGATGTTCATCGAAGCTCTGCGGCAAGGATCGGACCAGTGCTTCAAGCTCAGCACGATCGACATAGCGGCCATAGGAGGCCTTAGCGGCATCGATCGGTACTTCAACGTAGTAACGCTGGTTGTCCGGTTCAGGCAGCACCTGTAGGGTGCTATCACCCTCACCGATGATACCGAGATAGTCGTCCTCGGACTGGAGCCGATCGAGCATCTGCTCACAGATAGCCTTAGCGCTCATAGACACCGCGCTGGTCGATGAGAGACACTCGCCGGAGCGATTGATCAGGTAAAAGACGCGAAAATGCATGTTGGTGCCAGTTTCAAATCCTCGCCAAAGGCCGCTTCGGTCGTTGGAGCAATCCGGCCTAAGCCCCGAGCGGAGCTCGCGTTGGGTCGGCCTGTGAGCGGATTGCGAGACCGCGACCCGGCGAGCCTTAACCGACTTATAATAGCATTCCAAGACACTTCTGGACATGGCCGTAGATATGGCTTGACCAACCTGTACCTAGACCGGAAGCCGGCTTACAGGAAGAGCGGCCGATAGCCAATCACCCCACCTCTTCTTAGAAACCGCGGGAGACCCAGATGGGATTGCTAAAACTCAAGCTGCATTGGCAGATCCTGATCGCGCTCGGCCTCGCCATCGTCATCGGGCTGATGGTAGGCCCGACCGGCGCCCTGTTCGGCGTGCCCTTTATCTCGATATTCGACTTTATCGGGACGATGTTTCTGAATGCACTGAAGATGTTGATCGTGCCCCTGATCGTGTCTTCCATCATCATCGGTATCGCCGGCATCGGCGCATCCGACAGCGTCGGACGCCTGGGCGGTAAGACCATTGGCTATTACGCCTTGACCAGCTTCTTTGCCATTGTCGTCGGCCTGCTGGTCGTGAACATTGTCCAACCCGGCGTGGTCGACGGCAGCCCAGAGGATGTGTTCGGGCTCAGCGCGGACCCGGCCGAGTTGCAGGCCAAGTTCGCTGACAAGGGTGGCGACGACATCATCGCGGTATTTCTGCGCATGATTCCGACCAACATCGTCGCAGCGGCCAGCGCTGGTCAGATGCTGGGGCTGATCTTTTTCAGCCTGCTGTACGGCTACTTCATGACGCGCATCGACCACCAGTATGCCGAGGTCCAGTACCACTTCTGGGACGGCATGTTCAACATCATGATGAAGATCACCGATCTAATCATGAAGTTCGCGCCACTCGGCGTCTTCGCGCTGGTGGCCGAGACCGTCGCCACCACGGGCTTGGAGGCCTTCGTGCCGCTAGCGAAGTTCTTCTTCACCGTAGTCGCCGCGCTGTCGATCCATTTCTTCATCACGCTGCCCTTGCTTCTGCGCTTTCTCGGTCAGGTCAATCCCCTGCGCCACTATCGCGCGGTCAGCCCAGCGCTGTTGACCGCATTCTCTACCGCATCGTCATCGGCGACGCTACCGGTGACCATGGAATGCGTGGAGAAGAACGCTGGCGTCTCCAACCAAACCACCAGCTTCGTGCTGCCATTGGGGGCAACCGTCAACATGGACGGCACCGCACTCTATGAGTGCGTCGCGGTCATGTTCATCGCCCAAGCCTATGGCGTCGAGATGTCGATCGCGACCCAGTTCACGGTGGTGCTGCTGGCCTTGCTGACATCCATCGGCGTCGCTGGCATCCCGGCCGCGAGCCTAGTGGCGATTGCCATCATCCTATCCGCGGTTGGTCTGCCGCTGGAAGGAATCGGCCTCATCCTGGCCGTTGACCGCATCCTCGACATGACGCGCACCGCGGTCAACGTGACCAGCGATTCCTGCGGCACGGTGATTATCGCCAAATCGGAGGGCGAGAAAGGCATTTTGGAGGACATCGACCCTGAGCTCGCCGAGGGGGCCCGCGCCTGACTCCATCCCGCCCCGAGGCTGAGGCGATTTCGACCTTGATCATCGAACCGGCCAGCTCGCACGGGCTGGCCGCCACGCCCCTGAGACCGGGCCGGTATTCGCGAGAACGCTTGCACGGTTTCCCGGTCAAGGGGCGGCGCTTATTCGGCCAGTAACGCCGCGGCCGTGCCTGGCTCCAGCCCAAACTCCTGCTCCACCATCGCATTCCAGGCGTCACGCTTGAAGGTCTGGCGATCCGGCACTTTGCGATGCACCAGATTGTAGTGGCAGTCGACACAGGTCTTGCCGTCGGTCTCCTCCTGATGGATGGCCGCGGTGTTCGCGCGGGTACCCTGGATGGCCTCTAGCCTATGGCAACGCTTGCAGGTGGCCGAGTCACGTGCACGGAACCAATCACGGGCGGCAAAGGCCGCTTCTGGAAGGTGCAGCCTGTTGATGACAGGATCGTCATAGTCCGGACCGAATAGCTGCTTGAGCAAGTCCTTGGCACCCACCGCATGGTCGTAAGTGGCCATGATCACACCTTCCGAGACGTGACAGTCCCCGCAACTGGCGCGCACGCCGGATGGCGAGTTGTAGTGCGCGGACGCCTTGTAGTTCTCATCGGCATAGGTCATCGAGTGGCAACTGGTGCAAAACTCGTTGGAACTGGTTAACTGGTCGAACTCGAGCAGAAAGAACATGAATAAGATGCCGCCAAGACTGCCCGCCGCCAGCGCGAACAGCACATGACGCGTGATGAACACCGGCGCCCGAAGCTTGATCATTCGGCCACCGCCTCCGGCTCGACGACGGATGCCGGCTCCGGCTCTGGCTCGGGTTTCGGCGCCAATTCTGGCTCCGGCGGCGCATAGCCCAGGATCGGGCTTGGCTGCCGCGGATTGCGCAGCCAGGCGTGGTGCTTTCCATCGGCCAGCCTGCTATCCACCAACTCGCCCGCTCGACTGCCGGCTAGGGCGCGTGCCTCGGGCAGGAATCGGCTGTAGAAATTGCGTCCGACCAGATACATCCCCTCCCACCAGGCATGGTTCGGGCTTGCCATGGAGGCACCGTGGCGAGCGCGAGCGCCCTCGTCATGCCAAAGCTCCCAATAGGTAAACTCCAACGGCTCGTCGAACGGGAGCGGCGTCAGCAGACCCTGCTCGTAGAGCCCGGCCATGATGGCCTCGGCGGGCACGCCAAATTTGGCGTTATACAGCTCTACGACATTGTCGAACTGGGTCATGAACCCCTGGGTGAAGCCCTTGGAATGGCACTCCAGGCAGACCAGTCCCATGATCTTTCGCCGCCGCTCCGGCGTCGCCACCAGCTTCACCTTGCCGACGCTACCATCGGCCTTGGTGATCTCGCTGCCGCGCCTGGGCGGCTTGTCGGTGTCTGGCAATTCCAGCTTAGAGCCGTCTTCGAGCACGACCAAATACTGGCGCTGCGACACCGGCGTATTCAGGCTCCAGGCGTTGCGCAGACCCACGTCATGCGTCGCCGGGATCTTGCCGGCGGCGCCCATGTGGCAGGTGACGCAGGTCGGCGCGGCGGTGTAGTCCTGACCAGCGATCCAGCTGTCCGAATCCAGGTTCATCGCGTCGCGCTGCGCGGCATAGAGCATGCCGTGTTTGGACGCCTCGAAGATTGCCTTGTCTGGAGAGTCAGGCCCCGAATGGCAGCGCACGCAGGCATCCGGCTCACGCGCCTGCGCCTTGGAGAACAGATGCCGGCCGTGACAAGACGAGCAGGAACCCTTGGAACCGTCCGGGTTGATGCGGCCGATACCTGAGTTGGGCCAAGTGGCGGGGTCCAGCGTGCCATCTCCGCGCACCTTGACCTCCGAACCATGGCACTGGTCACAGCCGGCGGCCTGCATCTCGATACCAGTCAGATTGTGCGCTAGCGCTGGTACGCGATCGGCGATCAGGGCATAGGCCTCGGCATGCACCGAGCCTGCCTGCTCCTGGTACTCGGTCTCGTGGCAGCGACCGCAATCCTTGGGAGAGACGATCGTCGCGATGATCCGCCCCTCGTGCTCAATGGCGTCCGGCTCAGCTGCATCGGCCTGATGACAGTCCATACAGTTGACCTTGGCGCGCTTGTGCGCGCTCTGATGCCATTGTTGCGCCAGGCCGGGGGAGGCCTTGTCGTGACAACTAACGCAGCCCTCCCCGTCGGGATGCCCCCAGTTGGCGGCGTCCAGCGTTACCTTGGCCGCGTTAGCCGCGCCCTGCGCGGACAACATCAACAACACAACGGATGCCCAACAGAGGTACAGCCAATGGGCTCGGGGGGTGTTGCAATACATCTTCAATACGTCCTCCTCAAGATTCAGGGGGCGGCGATTTGCACTTGGCGCGAGACATCAAACGCCCTCGGCCATCGCCGCCGCGCGGAACAGTCAAGTTTCTCGTTGCCCTGGTTGCGGTCACGACCGCGGTCGTTGCCGTAATCGAAATTCTTATCGCCGTAATGACTGACTGACTCATTTTATTTCGCGCTCGGTCAGCGCCAATGGCTTCACCCCGATTACAGCAACTAGGCCCGTCTTCGGCAATGAAGATGGTTGACCTCGCGCATGTTCCGACGGGTTCATAAGCGAAACAATAAAACCGCAGCCCAGCATTCTCCAACAACGATCTAGACGAGGACCTCATGACAGAGCGTTATCGACGCACGCGAGCCGCTATTTCCATCGCCGCGGGACTCTTTACCCTCGCCGCGCTGCCTGCAACCCAGGCGCAGGCGACATCCGCGACAGACGCCTCCATCCACCATGTCTCGGCCGAGGTTTGCGCCAACTGCCACCAAGACGTCTACAAGCAGTGGAAGCAGTCCATGCACTCCCAGAGCACCGCCCTCGCGGACCCGATCCACGGCACCTTCTACAAGAAGGTCGCTGGAGAACCCACCGAAGAAGGCGTTGTGCTCAAGTCATCCGGTAAGTATCCGGTCTGCCTGCAATGCCACGCCCCCAACGCGGCCATCGACAAGACCACCAAGCTCGACGCTATGGCCGCCTATAGCGAGGGCGTCAATTGCGTCGCCTGCCACACCTTGAAGACCTACAAGGGCATCCAGGGAGAGGACGGCAAGCTGCGACTCGGGCTCAAGTCCTACGAGATCAGCGACGAGATCCAGGCACCGGCAGGTATCAACAACGGCCTGGCCAAACTGGTAGCGGCCGGAGACGACCTCTTCGGCGGTGCGGGCGTCGGCGATGAGTCGCAAGAGCCAAACCCGCACTTGGGCGAGGCCGTCGAGCTTGAAGGGCTATCCATTCCGGCGCTGCCGATGCAGGCCAACCCGCGCCTGATGAAGACCTCCGACGCCTGCATGGGCTGCCACGATCAGCGCAACAATGCCCACGGCGTTCCGCTCTGCCAGACCGGCACCGAGTATATGAGCACCGGCAGCGAGGTCAGCTGCCTGGCCTGCCACATGCCCGTCAGCGGCGGCATCGCCGACCACAGCATGGGTGGCGGTCACAACCACGACATCCTCAGGCGTTCGGTCGTCTTCGATGTCGACACCGAGGCCGCTGGCGACCTGATCAAGACCACCGTCTTTATGAAGAACCAACAGCCCCACGCAATGCCGACCGGCGCGCCATTCCGGAACATCTACGTCAAGCTCACCGCTTACGACGAGTCCGGCAACCCGGTCTGGCGGAACTCAGAGGGCCATCCGGCCAAGGGCGACCCGCAGGCCTACATGTCCTACGCCCTCAAAGACGACCAAGGCATGCCGGCGCCACCGCCAACCGCGACCAAGCCCGGCGACGACACACGTTTAAAGCCGCACGAAGAGCGCACGCTGGCCTACGAGATCCCCGCCGAGGGCGTCGTGCTGGTCCGCGGCGAGCTCTACTACAATCTCCTCTGGCCCGGTCTGGTGGAGAAATTCAGCCACCTGCCGACTGAGCTGACCGACCCCGTGCTGATTGCAGCGTCGGAAGAGAGCATCGCGGTGGAATGACCGCATCAGAACGTTAGCCGGTCGTCCGCCCCCTGAAGCCGCGTTTCGACGCGGCTTTTTTGGGTGTCGAGACGCCATGCGGCGGTAACTCCCAATTCCGGACCAAGAGGTTCAGGCAGGCCCTCGCAGAACATCGACCACCTCGAGCCACGGGCCGAGAGACAGTCCACGACCACCTCACAACCCACCGGGCCACAGTGCAGAAACAACCTAGACAGCTAGGGTGAAACAAGCGCAGCGGTTCCACCAATGCCACCCAACCCGCCCGTTCAAGTTGCTTGTGAACCCTTGCCAGCCGACTCCGCAACTCACAGGGCCAACAGGCGAAAAATCCTTCCCGAACGATGAGGCGCACAATTACCCGACAGGCCGAGCTAGCGGCATAAGATGATGCGACGCCGGTCACAGGGCGCGGTCGGGCTAGAAAGTAGGCTTTAAGCATGTAGGCGGTCCGGGCAACAGCCTTCCGGAATTCCGCAGAATCGCTACGATCAGGCCCTAGGGGGTTTTCGCCATGCAATCGTCCACCAAGCGCCTCGGCTCGCGCCCGACAGAACACCTAAGCCAGCCACGCAGGCGGACCGCCAGCGTCCGGACGGGTTTTGCGCGCGGCCAGCAGGGATTCACGCTCATCGAACTGCTCTCAACCGTATCCATCGCGCTGATACTCCTGACCATCGGCGTGCCGAGCTTCTCGATGATGATCAAGAGCAACACCCTATCCGTCCAGGCGAATGAACTTGCCATGACGCTAGCACTGGCGCGCAGTGAAGCGCGTACCCGCAAGCGCACAGTCGTGGTCTGCAAAAGCATTGACCAGAAAAGCTGCAGTACCCTGGACACAGTCAACTGGGAGGACGGCTGGATTGCCTTCGTCGATGAAAACAACAACCGTTCTCGTGCGGACACCGAACTACTGCTTCGTGCAAGCCCGAGCCTGAGTGGCTCGAACACCCTGCGCGCGGACGCAGTATTCAGCAACTACATCGCGTTTATTTCCGACGGCCGAGGAATCGGCAACGGCGACACGACGCCCCCGACCAATGGTGATTTTCGGATCTGCGATGATCGAGGCGCGGACTACGCTCGGGTCGTCGAAATATCCCCCATCGGCAGGGCTAAAGTCGACCCGGCCTTGGGCGCGCCCCTTTGCCCGTAACCGCTTTTGACTCCCACCGTCATGACGCGCATCGGCCATCACATCAGAACACCGCGAACGACGAAGCCCTCCGCGAGTCGTGGCATTTCTATGCTCGAGGTGTTGATTGCCGTAATGATCTTTGCCTTCGGTGCCATCGGCGCGACCGGAATGCAGGTGTTGGCGACACAAGCGAACCACGAGGCACTTCAAAGAACCCAAGCCGTCTATCTCTCCACCGATATCATCGAGCGCATGCGAAACAACCCAGGCGCCATTAAAAACTACGACGCGGCCGACACGGATTGGACGATCGTTGGCACCGCTCCCTACATCACCGAGCCATCTCCTACCTGTGACACGGCGGCGTGCACGACACAGCAAAAGGCCGCGCACGACCTCTGGTCATGGGAGCAGGCATTGCTTGGCGCCGAGGTCACACGCGCAGGGGTCGGTGCCGTCGGCGGCCTGCAAAACCCGACCGGCTGTATCAGACATACCGGCGACGGACGCATCGAGGTCGCAATCGCATGGCGCGGACGACAAAGCATCAGTAACGCCACAGTCGCACAAGCATGCACCGGTGACGACGACAGGTACGGCGAAGACAACGAATACCGTCGCGTATTGATCGTGCGTACCTATATCAGCCAATGAGAAAGTAGTTGCCGATCATGAACGAAGAACGCCAAATTTTCGATATCGCAACCGCGGGCGCCTTCGCAAAAGGATTTTCGATCGTAGAGTTGCTCGTAGCGATGGCCGTCGGCCTATTCCTCGCAGCCGGAATACTGGGCCTCTTTATTACTAACAAGACCGTCTATAACGACACCGCACGCGCCACGGAATTGCAGGAAAATGGTCGCTTCGCCTTGAGCTATCTTATAAACGACCTCCGCCACGCATACTTCTTTGGCGAAAAGCATTATGATGGATTCCTCCCAGCGGCAGACCCTGGGACGCCTAGCAACACAGATGTCATCAACAATTGTAGCAACGTTGACTCTGTGTATAGTTTCAACGACAACTCCGACCCGGCTTCTTTTCCTCTCCATGGTTCCAGTGCAACAGACAGTACCGCGATTGGTTGCATCGCAGATGCATTAGTCGTTAACGGCATTCCTTCCGATATCCTAATCCTCAAATTCGTTCGCCCCGAACCCTTGTACTCCACGGCGGATCTCCGCTACGGCAATGTCTACATCGCGTCGAATCGCTCCGACGGCATGCTGAGACTGTTCACCGCGGACACAACCATGCCCACGATTGCATCCTCTTGCACCGGACGAACCGAAGAATGCCTGCGATATGGCGCCTATTGGCCTTACACCTTTTCCGCTTACTATGTTCGCGGAAACGCCAACGACGCTGAACCCCCAGCTCTCGCCCGCATGACTTTGGAATGGGACAACGCAACCGGTATGAATGTCGTTTCCGAAGACCTCGTCGAAGGTGTCGAAGGAATGCGCATTCTCTATGGCGTCAGCGCCACTGACCAGCCGGAAACTTATGAGCCGGCGAGCACCGTAAGCAACTGGAGCGACGTGGTCTCTGTACAAGTCCACCTATTATTGCGGACCACCCAGCCTGATCGATCCTATAACGATGATCGTATCTATAAAATGGGGGATCTCACCGTGACCGCGACGAGCAGCTCAATGCTTAGTCAGGAGGCGACACTCCGGAATTTCTACCGCTCAGTCATCAGTTCGACGGTGATGCTGCGCAACAAGCCCCTAGTAGACTAGCGCTCCATACAAAAGCCTAATGACGAACATGACAAGCCCACCCATCACCAATCCTGCGACTAGCAGACAGGTTGGCCGGCGACTGCTTCGACGCACGTTGCGACAAGCGTCTCGCAACGAGTGTCGGGGTATCGCGTTGATCACCAGCATGATTGTCCTGGGGATCCTGGCACTTCTCGGCATATCCGCAATAACCGCCACCAACACCGAACTACAGACTGCAGAAAACCTAGAGGACAGCAATCGGTCGTTCCAGGCCGCAGAAGCAGGCATTACCGCGGCAACCATCGTCGTCTTCGGGGACCCGAGCCAGCTCGCCTTCGTCGGCAACAGCACGACGCTCGATTTTTCGGCAATGGCCGCGAACCCTTTGGCCGACCTCGGCGACGATACCCCAACAGTCACCGCAATAGTCAGCGGCGACCCAACAGGCAAGTGTGAGCGCTCAGAATTTGCCTCGAGTGATGACCTGATTGGATGTGGAGCCTTCGATGTCGTCAGCACACATACCCCAGCCACGCCCGGACAAGCCCGAAACGCAGCGACCACCAGCCTGCGCCTCGGCCTTTCGCGCCAGGTCATCGCGTTGGATTAAGAGGGTTCGAACAACTCATACACCAGCGAAAGCACTGAAACATTGGATAGCCAGTGTCAGCATATCGCTGCGCGAACGAGATGAAGAAAAGCGGCTCTCTAGGGCCGCAACGCGCGGGTTTCGCGACCCGACACAAACGAGTGAGGTCTGCCATGAGCACGAAGTATCTTTCATTGATCCTTGGAGCAATCTCCTTGACGGCGGTCTCGTTACCTGTGCCGGCTGACGACACCGAGATATTCATGACCCAGTTCAGCGGCACCGGCGCAAGTGGCGACCGCCCCAAGGTGTTGATCATTTTCGATAACTCCGGGAGCATGGGCGGTAGCGTTCCGCAATCTAAACCAGACTACGACTCCGATGTTAACTGGATGGACCGCACCACCTACCCAGGCGCTCCCGACTGGCTAATTCCAAACGTCATCTATTGGGATGACGATCAATACCCAATCAGTCTTGAGCGCGAGCAAGACCAATACATTCCGGCGACTTCGAATCAATGTAACACATCCCTCTCGCCGTTGGATTCAACAGGACGCTATAACGATTTCTTCCAGGTCTGGCGTAGCGCCTATCGGATAATCGGGACAACTCAAACGGATGTTTGCCAATGCCAATGGAGCCGGGACGGGTCACCCTGGAGAAAGTCGATGTTCGACGAGGAGGGACCGGGAGCAGAGGCAGCATGCCTGGCGGAGCATCCGGGCTACCTCCGAAACGATTACAGATACTATTGCTGGCAGGAAGAAGATGATCAGATGGGCTACATCAATGTCTGGCAAAGTGTTGAAGATAATGACGAGACCCGTGAAACCGATCATCTCGAATGCACAGCGGACATCGACTCGGATGATCCGACGAACCCACATACCGACGACGGCTGGGCGAGTGACGATGACGGCCCGTTCAGGGACAGCGATGTCGGGTCACCATGGAGCACATGGAGTGACCGACACGACGGTAATCTCGATCGAACCTTATACACTGGGAATTATCTTGCTTGGTACTATAATGACGATCTCATAGAATCCCGCACCAAGATTCAGATTGCACGAGATGTCGTCACTGAACTTGTGGCGAGCAATCCGCAAGTCGATTTTGGGCTTATGGTTTTTAACCAAAACAATGGCGATGATCGCAATGACGAGAATGGCGGACGGGTGATCAGACATCTCCGCAGTATGAGCGAAGCGAGCCGGAACAGCTTCGTCAGCCTAGTCAACTCATTGAACGCGGGAACCTGGACTCCGCTGTGCGAGACCTTCTACGAGGCTTACCGCTATATCGCAAGGCCGGACGACAAGGCGCAAGACGTTTGGTACGGCGATGATGATTCTTCTCGATATCCCTACCGCGATGCCTGTGCAGAACAACAAAGAGATGATGGGACCTGCACGCGAGACGGTACCTATAATTCACCGATGGGGGATTGTGAGAACATCTACGTCGTGCTCATGACAGACGGCAAGCCAACCTATGACTTGGATGCGAATTCCCTCGTGAAAGCCTTGCCGGAAGTCGAGGGTTGCGGACGCTACGAAAGCGATAGCGGCCAAGGGATCAATGAAAATTGTATGCCGCGACTGGCCAAGTACATGTTCGAATCCGATTTGGACGACAACTGGGAGAACGGCAATCAGCGCGTTATCACCTACACAATCGGCTTCATCACTGACCAAACCCTGCTGAGTGATACCGCGGAATTTGGCGGGGGCACTTACTACACGGCATATAACGCCCATGAGCTTGCGGATGCCTTTCAAGCGACCTTGACAGAGATACTATCCAGTAACACCTCGTTTGCGGCGCCTGCGGTCGCTGTTGATGCATACAACCGCACCAGGAGTCTCAATGCTGAGTACATCGCGATGTTCAAGCCCGATGACAATCCGCGGTGGAGCGGAAATCTCAAGAAGCTGGAAATGGAGATGGCGGGCGGCATTGAAGAAGTCGTCGACGCGCTAGGCGTTCGGGCGATCGATCCCGTGAGCGGCAATATTAAAGACACCGCGACGACTTTCTGGACGACACTCGGTGTCGACGGCATGGAAGTCGACGAAGGCGGGGCCGGGGAGCGGTTGATTCTCCGTAACCCTAACGACCGTTCATTATGGACGAACACCGGGAACAATGGCGCGTTCGAGGATTTCGCAACCGACAATGCCAACCTGACGGCCGAACTCTTCGGCACGACTGACGCGACGCTGCGGGCAAAGTACATCAACTGGGCGCGCGGTATTGACGTGCGCGACGAGGATGCCGACAATGATAGAAGTGATACTCGACCCTGGATCATCGGCGATATCATGCACTCCACTCCGGAAGCGATCAACTTCGGAAACCCGCAAGATTTGACTGCTCCAGACGTCCGGATCGTGTTTGGCACCAATGCGGGTTTTCTGCACATGATCGAGAGCGATAGCGGCGAAGAGAGTTGGGCATTCTTCCCGAAGGAGGTCGCCCCCATTGTTCCGATTCTCTACAAGAATGACCAAGCCGCGGAGCATCCCTACGGCGTCGACAGCAGTCCAACCACCTTGCTTCTCGATCAGAACAGCGACGGTAATATCGTCAGCGGCGACGGCGATCATGCGTACCTGTTTTTCGGCTTACGCAGGGGCAGCCAAAGCGAGGACGGCGCAGGCGGCGGCTACTACGCGATCGACATCAGCAACCCAGATACCCCCGCCGCAATGTGGCAGGTCGATCAAGACGATCTTCCAGAACTGGGACAGTCCTGGTCAAAGCCAACAGCAAGCTATGTTCCCGGCCACGCCAACCCAGTGCTTATCATTGGCGCAGGTTACGACACGGGGAAGGACGCGCTGGGCGTTGGCGCGGCCGACACTGTCGGGCGCGGAATCTATATCCTCGACGCAACCGACGGGAGCATTGTTTGGAGCATTACGCCTTGGGCCGACGCCAGCACCAACCCTGCCACGAACCTAAACGAGCAAGGTTTACAGCACTGCGTTACGGCTCAGGTGACAACGCTTGACACCAACGGGGATCATGTAACCGACCGGATCTACTTCCCGGACACCGGGGGGAATGTCTGGCGTGTCGATCTCACTGATGACGACCCCGCCAACTGGTCGATCTTCAAACTGGCTTCGCTCGGTGGCAATACGGAAGCAACTGACAGGCGATTCATGGATCGAATCGATGTTGCCATCACCCGATCCAGTGGCCTGGCGTACGACGCACTGATGCTCGGCAGCGGAGACCGCGCACATCCATTGGAAAGGGAGGTTGACAATCGTTTCTTTATGCTACGGGACTTCGACACTCAGAGCGTCTTGCATGTCACCAACGACGGTGATCCGAACACGAATGCTTGCGAAAGCGAGGCACTGAATCCCGATCTACTACCCTGCGTTGAAATTCCAGCAGCCATCACGGAAGATGATCTCTACGACGCCACAGCCAATCTTCTTCAAGATGGCACCGACGACCAGAAGGCGACCGCGAAAGACGCATTGGCGACATCCGCGACCAAAGGCTGGTTTGTCACGCTGGAAAGAACGGGCGAAAAGAATTTGTCTCGCTCTATCACGTTGCAAGGCCGGGTGTTCTTCACAACCTTTGCGCCTCCTAACCCGCTCGACGCGAACATCGAACATATCTGCCGACCGTCCGAGGGAACCGGTTTTCTTTACGCTGTCGGTCTTCATGATGCGACAGCCAAGTACGACTGGGGGGCACCGTTCGACGGCACCTTGGAGAAGGTCGATCGGAGCAAGTCGATCAAAGACCACATCCCCGACTATCCCGTCGCCTACTTTGGCGAGGCCCAAATCGGTTTGGTCGGCGTTGGCGCCGGCACGGATGGATCGGGCATCGAACGCACAGGAATGGGGCTCAGCACCAGCGCAGTTTATTGGATGCAAGAGGTCGACTAGCTTGCCATTCGTTGGATTCAGCACGAGCTTATGCTCGCGCACGCTCCCGATTTCGCTCAATGCAACCTGAGGTTGAGTCTATGAACGCCGTTGATATCAAACCCTGGCTAATTTTACCTTTGGCTGCTTCATTCGCGCTTTTCGCGGGCGCTCAAACCCTAGTGCCGCTAGCCGCGGATGCGCCTGAGTATAAATGCTTTGTCGACTCGACCGACTATTCGAAAACCGTGATCTTCTTCTACGACAGTGGCGATTTACCCGATCGATTCGCCGATGAGGACAATGTCGCCAAGGCCAAGATCCCGAATTCGGTGCGAGCAGAGATTAGAGCGTTTCATGAATGCGTGCTACGCAGACTCGACTTCGAAGACGTTGTCGCCCAATCCATCGAAGCTCAAATGCCGCAATAGGGAGTTTCTCAGTATGCCGATTTGCGATCCATCTCTGGGACGCTCACACACAGGTAGATCGCTCCGGTTGCAGCCCCTGCGTGGCCGAGGCTGCATTGACATCTACGCCAATCACATCGGTTTCAGCCTGATCGAACTGCTGGTGGCCGTGGCAATTGTCGGCATCCTCGCAGCCTTGTCTTATCCCAGCTATCAGGGCCATATACTCAAAGCGCGCCGAACCGAAGGACAAGCGCTCTTGCTGGATGTCGCAGGCAGGCAAGAGCAATTTCACGCGAACAATAAGACATTCACGACCGACATGACGCAACTGGGTTACGCTGCCGATCCGACAGAGAGTGAAAATGGCTATTACAGCGTAGACGCTGTGGCGATCTCTCCAGAAACGATAGCAAACAGCTACATCGCAACAGCATCGCGGCAAGACGCACAAACCGCGGACACGCTGTGCTACGATTTCACCGTCGATTCAAAAGGCAGCCGGGGCATCACCAACTATCCCGGACACGACAGTGACCCACCCGCGGACGCGCCCACCAACTGCTGGTGAGGGGCTAAACTGGGATCACGAGACCCAAACCAAGCAGCCCGATGCGCATCAAGCCTGCGACCAACCAAAAAACACGAATAGGCCTAGTCCAACAAGCCTCCCGCGACGGCTCGCAAAGTAACCTTGCCCCGTGCGCAGACCTCTGCCAACGAGCCGCCAAGGCGGATTGCAGCCTGGTTCTGCTGCCCGAACTACACAACGGCGATTATTTTTGCCAGACCGAGGACACGGCCAGGTTTGATGGTGCGGAGCCTGTTCCCGGACCGACCACGGAGCGCCTGGGCCGCGTGGCCGCGGAGTTTGGCGTAGTCATCGTCGGCTCGGTATTCGAGCGTCGCGGTGCCGGGGTCTATCACAACACCGCGGTGGTGCTGGATAGCGACGGCTCGCTCGCTGGCGTCTACCGTAAGATGCACATCCCCGATGATCCAGGCTTTTACGAGAAGTTCTACTTCACGCCCGGCGATCTCGGGTTCCAGCCCGTCGACACCCGCGTCGGGCGGCTTGGCGTGCTGGTGTGCTGGGATCAGTGGTTTCCGGAGGCGGCGCGATTGATGGCGCTGGCGGGAGCGGAAGTCTTGCTCTATCCCACCGCTATCGGCTGGGACCCGCAAGACGACGAAGCCGAACAACAGCGCCAGCTCGACGCCTGGATCACGGTACAGCGCGGCCATGCCATTGCCAACGGCATCCCCCTTGCTGCCTGCAACCGGGTCGGCTTCGAAGCGGCTCCAGGTGCAGGCCCGGTCCGGGAAGACCCCAAAGCAGCTCCCAATGCAGAGCCGGGCCTCCTCTTCTGGGGCAATTCCTTTGTCTGCGGCCCTCAGGGTGAATGGTTGGCCCGCGCAACGGCGCACGACGAGACCCTGCTCATCGCCGACCTCGACCTTGGCCGTAGCGAACAGGTGCGGCGCATCTGGCCATTCTTGCGCGATCGGCGTATCGACGCCTACGGGGATCTGCTGCGGCGCTGGCGGGATTGAGACGCAGCGACGGCCTAAAGCTTCGAATCTTCCATCTAATGCCTCGGAAAATCCGAATGAATAGGTCGAGCAGTTCGGCCAAGCCGGTGTCGTCCGTCATGCGCAGAAGCTTGAGGCCTTTCGCGACCCTGGACCAGAAGATGAATTGGCAGAAATCGTATTTGACAAGCCTATGATTTCGTTGGATTCAAAGGCAAGCCAAGTTGGCGGAGAGGGTGGGATTCGAACCCACGGTGGGCTACTAACCCACGCCGGTTTTCAAGACCGGTGCATTCAACCGCTCTGCCACCTCTCCGGGGCGGTTATCGTCGGCATCTCAACGGGCCAGCCACGTTGAACTGGCGCCATTTGAACCAAACCTGACATCTAAGGATACAGCAACTGGCGCGGCACGGCGAGCTGCGAACGCTCGATCACTCTAATCAATGTCTTTGCACATAAACGACGGGCGGCCAACAGTCAGTATGGCCAACAGTCAGTATGGATTGCTAACCGATTAGGGTTGCAAGCTAGCCGTGCTCCGGTATGCTTTGTATTCGTTGCGCATCCGCCCTGCGATGCGAAACCTTTCACTTAGGCAAATGAGGAGAGATTGTCTGACATGGCAACCAAAGACTTTTCGGTGCCCCGCGGCGCGGTAAGCGCTCTAGAAACAAACAAAGTTCTCAAGAACACCTATCTGCTACTAGCCGCCACTCTGGGCTTTAGCGCCCTGACGGCCATGCTGTCTATGGCACTCTCAATGCCACCCTGGGTCTACCTTGTGTCGGTGATCGGTGCAATGGTGCTCGGCATCTTCGTGCTCCCCAAGGCGGCGCAGTCCGCCAGCGGCGTCGGGGTCATTTTCTTGATCACCGGCATGCTGGGCTTCGGCCTAGGCTCGATCCTATCCATGTACCTGGCCCTGCCAAACGGCGGTCAAATCATCGCGACCGCCTTTGCTGGCACCGCGCTCATCTTCTTGGGCTTGTCTGGATATGCGCTGACGTCCAAAACGGACTTCAGCTTCATGGGCGGCTTCCTGTTTGCTGGCATGATGGTTCTGATGATTGCGATCATCGCGAACATCTTCCTAAATATGCCCGCGCTGACGCTGGCCATCTCCGGTGCCATCATCTTGGTGATGAGCGGCTTTATCCTGTTCGACACCAGTCGGATCAAGAGCGGCGCCGAGACGAACTACATCATGGCCACCTTCGGCATTTACCTGAGCATCTTCAACATCTTCATTGCGCTGTTGCAAATTTTGGGGATTATGGGCGATGAATGATTGCTCGCATCCATGATACAACGGCTGCCGCGGATTTAGCGTAGCGTGTCTACTGGTACAGGAGCCGATAGGTAAGCACAGCGACAAGACTGATTGGGTATGGCAATCGCGCCTACCTTAAGTCGCCAGCTCTAATTCTTGCTGTACCAGACGGAAGTGACACCGGCCCGGTTCCGATAGATTATCGGCCGGGCCCTTCTTTTGCGTTCGTTTTTCTTTCCCCCGGAGTATCCAACGCGCATGGACCTGTTCCTGAAGATCGCCGCGGCGGCATTCTTACTGATGATGCTGTTCTACCTTTGGCCCGCGTTCAAGAATTGGCAAGAGAATGGACCCAAGGCCGAAAAAGGAGACTGGCAAGCTGCCATTTTGCCGCTGACCGCGGTCGTTGGCCTAGTGATTCTGCTGGTGATGACGGTGCGTTAGGAAGAAGTCACTAACAAGGGGTATAGGCGAAACGGCTGCGCTTGTTGCACCCTAGCAGCCGAGGCTCAAGCGCCCGACTTGGCCTTTCCCCCGGTCCGCGAGGCCCCGCTGCCGTTTAGCGCGGCATGAAGAACGGCTCGCCACCGTAGTTGAGCACCGCACCCTCGGCAACGATGCGCTCCACCTTGATCCCTTCCCTGCTCTGCCCCTGCTCACGCAGTTTGAGCCCGTTGATGTAGATGAAGCGCCGCGCGGGATCGACGTCGTAGATATGCACGGACATACTAAAGGGCGGCAATTTTCCGCGCAGCGCCAGCGATGCGGGAGGCGGCAACGCGGCATCTGGCTCGGCTGCCGACCTAGGCACGCTGACTGGCTTTGGCAGATTCTTCCGCTCGGAGGGGCTAGGCTCTAATGACTGGGACTCTGAGGTGCGGGGGGCTGATTTTTGGGGCGTCTTAGCGGCGACCTCCCGTTTGAAGGCCTCGATATCGGCAATCAGGTCTCTTGGTACCGGCGCGTTATCCGGTAGTGAGGACTCCGCCGGTCGGGATGCCCGCGACGGCGGGAGCGAAGCAACCGATAGTGATGGATTGTCGCCAAGCACGGCTCGACGTAGCTCGTCGGCGCCTCGCGGCAGCGGCTGGCCCGGCTTTGGTGGCGCTGGTACCACAAGCACCTCCGACTGGACACTGAGACTCTCCGGGGCATCCAATCCCGGCGCCGGCTCCAATGCCCGGGCTGGACGGGAGGCCATAGGCCGCGGGGAAGCGGATTCTGTGTCGATCAGCCTTTGCGATTCCAGGTCCGGGGAGCGCCGCGGACCTTTCTGGTTGTCTAGCCTGGCTTTAGACTGGAGGGCGGACTGAGGCGGTCGTCGTTCAGCCGCAGGTACATCCGCCGCGGTCACGGCTGCAACATCGTCGCTCAGAGTGCTCACAACAACCGACGACGCAGTTGGGCGCACCAAGGCCATATCGGCATCGGCCATTTGAGCAGCGGATGAAGCAGTGGGTGCAGCGGTTGACCTGACAGCATTCGGCCCCTGACCCGAGCGCAGCACCGCGTACAACGCGATCGCCATCGCGACCAGGGCCAAGAACAAGGCCGCATAGACCCAGCGGTGGGGGCCAACCTGCGCTGGCCGATCGTCGAAGGTGATCGCTTGCAGCCGCGGCACATGGCCAAGCTCGCGCTCTTGTTGCGACTTCTTCAGGGCCTCTAGGATATAGGACATGAGGGACTGCGGCGGCTGCTCTGCATCGTTCTCGATTCGGGTCCGCGTGTTGCTGTTACTGAAAAACGCGCCTTGATCAAGGTGATTGACTCAATCTGGGGACATCCGCCGCGGACAGCACGTTGCTCAAAAGGATCAGGGTTCGAGGCCCAGCGACGCCATCCACCGACAGACCCTGCTCGGCCTGGAAGCGCTTGATCGCGTTAATCATTTCCACATCGTAACGGGCCGGCTCAGGGCTCAGATCACTGTCTGGTAGCGACGCCAGTCGTTGACGCAGCCAAGCCAGTACGTCGCCTCCCGAACCACGCCCAATGACCCTGGCACCCGGTTGAGGTGGGCGCCAGAGCATCAGGTAGTCGCCAGACCAGCGCTCATCGAGCAAGGCGATCGGTACCCGCAATAGCCGCCCACCGTGATCAAGCGTTGCGTGTTCGTCGTCGATACCGCTAATGATGACCTGCCCAGTACGGCCATCGGCGAGGGTGATTCGCAGTGCCGCCGGTCGGTCAAAACGGCGCAGTTCGTTCCAGCGCCCATTGCCGCGCTCACAGTCGAGACCAAAGGCCGCCACCGCGCGACAGTCGAGTCCGCTCACGACGACATCGGTGACGACGCCCCAGAGCCGGAGCAGCTCGTCGACGACCGCATTGTCCGCCAAGATTTCCCGCGACAGATAATCGGCGTCCAACGTCTCTACCGACGGCGCCACCCGGACCATGGAGATACGTGGCGAGCGAGGCGGGATGCCGGCGCCGGAGGATTCCTGTAACGATGCGCTACCCGCTGGGGTCTCGCGAGAACCCGCATCCGCAACGGGGCCGAAGTCCGTATCCGGCATGACGGAACGAACCGCGCGTTCATCCTGTTGCGCCAATTGCTGCTGATCCTCTAGGTCCGCGCGGTCCGACAGCTTGGGTGCGTCATCGGACATCCGTTCGCCTGATTGATCCGCCATCATTGGGTCGATCGGCGATTCACCGGCGGCTTTGAGTTGGTGGATCTCAGAGGACGAGTGATCGGTTCTCGGCTTTGCACGCTCGTCTGGCTCTGGTTTGGCGAACGCCGGCAATGCGTCTCGCACAGCCACTGCCTCAGACCTATCGCCGCTCCATGCCGCCAGTCTGTCCGGCAAGGTCTGAACAATGCCGGTGCCACCGATCCAAACGCCGGACAGGATCGCCAGCAAGAGCGACAACCCGACGGCAAGCCCCGCCCCGCGACCCGGCAATGCGCCATCATCGCTGCCATTCACCTCGCGGGCGGCCTGGGTGACGATCGCAGGGGTGACCTGCATCCGGCGCGACACCGCCGCACCGAGCAACGAACGGTCACAGAGCAGGTTGATCAGCCGCGGGACGCCGCCTGCGTATCGATGTATCCGCCGCAGCGCGGCGCCGGTGAACAGGGGTCGGTCGACCCCGGCCACCGTGACGCGGTGATCGATATACGCCGCGGTTTCGCTCGCATTCAGCGGCTTGAGGTGGAAGCGCGCGGTGATGCGTTGATTGAGTTGGCGCAGGTCCGGCGACGCCAGCATGGCCCGCAACTCCGGCTGGCCAATGAGGAAGATCTGCAACAGTTTATGCTTGGTGGTCTCCAGGTTGGTCAACAGCCGAATCTGCTCCATCACCTTGGGGCGCAGGTTCTGCGCCTCGTCGATGATCAGCACCGGGCGACGCCCGCGGGCATGCGCATCAAGCAGAAATTGATTCAGCTGATCAACCAGGGCCTTCGCGGATTGCTCAGCAATCGGCGCCTCGACGCCGAACTCATCACAGATCGCATGCAGCAACTCCACGGCGGTCATGGCCGGGTTCAGAACCAGGGCCACGTCCACGTCTGGCGGCAACTGCTCCAGGAAGGCCCGGCAGACGGTGGTCTTGCCTGTACCTACCTCGCCAGTCAAGAGCACAAAGCCGCCGCTGGCGCCGGCACCATAGAGCAGGTGAGCGAGGGCCTCGCGATGCTGCTCGCTGAGGAACAGATACCGCGGATCAGGCGTTATGGAGAAACTGGCTTCTTTCAGGCCAAAGTATTTTGGATACACGATACGACGGCTGAGGCCACAGATGGCGCGTTTGCTGCTTCGGTGAGAAGCTCCGATGAATCATAGAGTAGAGAAGGGTCCAGCGCCAAGGGCCGAAAGGGGCCAAGGTCAGGGCCGAGCGACGCTCCGCCCCGGGCGATGGCCTGTTCGGCCCTCGACCTAGCACTTGATGCTCGGCCCGCGGCCTTCTCTAGAGTCTGCGCCGATGGCCGTCCTCCATCCACCTGGGGGCTGGTTCGTCTCAATAGAGATCAGACGCCAGCGCGTCTCGTACCGCCGGGGCAATTTGCGCCTCATAGCGATAATCCGCATGGTCGCTGCCCATGCGAACCCTGCTGCCGGACTTGACCGCCGAGACCATGGCCGGTGTCAGTTCGAAGCGGACGAAATGCACCGCCGAGGTCTTGTCGTCGTTAGCCCGCTCCAGGTCTTCGTCGGCGATGGCGTAGACCCTGTCCTGATCTCCAGCCTGTACCCAGAGCCTATCTTCTATGCCGACCAGACGGATCAGCGCATCGCGGCGCTCGTCGATGTCATCGAACTCGATCATGAACGTCGCCTTCCAGTTGCCGCCGTCCGGGATCAACGGGTTGTAGGCGTCGATTTCCTCTTGGATGCCATCGGCCTCGAAGATGCGCTCGGCGCGAAGCATCTCTTGCACCTGATACTGCATGGTCAAGCGGTCCTCGAAGTACAGCGTGGCATGAGCACCGATGGACACCTGGCGGGTCTTCTTGTGGGCCATGACGCGGGCGCGGAAGTCGCCACGTTGCTCGGCATACTGTTCTAGGCTGATTAGGTCCTGACGTGATAATGGCTGCATTGTCGATCTCCGGGACGAGTGAGGATATGCGTGGGTGACCGAGCGCTCAAATGCCGTAAGCGGCCCGGATCAGGGTCAGCGGGTGCTCTTGATGGCCGTCTCGCTCCATGGCATGGGCAATATGAGCGCCGGCCATGGGGCAGTCGCTGCCGAAGTGGTCGGCCTGCGCCTTTTTCACTCGGTTCGCGACCGGCCGTACGATCTTCATTGACGCCGCGTGAAACTCTTGCTTCACGGCGTAGGTGCCGTCATGGCCCGAGCAACGCTCGATGATCTCCACTGTCGTGTCTGGCACCAGAGCCAGTACCTCACGGGTCTTTTGCCCGATGTTCTGTACCCGTTGGTGACAAGATGCCTGATAAATCACCTTGCCCAACGATCTGCTGAAGTCCGTCTTCAATGCTGCATGCTTGTGCCGGAGCATCAGGTATTCAAAGGGATCGAAGATGTGCGCTTTCACCAGTTGCACCTCGGCGTCGTCCGGGTACATCAACGGCAATTCTTGCTTGAACATCAGCACGCATGAGGGCACTGGCGCGACCAAGTCCCAACCCTCGTCTACCAGCGCCTTCAGCACCGGGATGTTGGCCTCCTTGGCCTTATGCACCGCTTCCAGGTCACCGAGCTCTAGCTTGGGCATGCCGCAACAGCGCTCCTTCGGCGCCAAGGTTATCGGGATGCCGTTGTGCTCGAACACCGCGATCAGGTCGTCGCTGACGCCGGGCTCGTTGTAGTTGCCGTAGCAGGTCGCAAACAGCGCCACCTTGCCGGCGGTGGGACCGACCGGCTGACCCGTGGCCTGGCGCCCGAGCAAGGTCTGATGACGCTTGCGCAAGCTTTCGCGATGGTAGGCGGGCAGGCGGGCGGTGCTGTCGACTTGCAACACGGACTCCATCAGCTTGCGGCCAGCCGCATTGCTGAGCGTGGCGTTGACTAAACCGTTGACCACCGGGATGCCCGCCAACGAGCCCACCAGGTCAGTACTGGTGAGTAGCTTGTCTCGGGTCTTTGTGTTGCCCTTTTTGTACTTGACGGCCTTGGCCCGCAGCATCAAATGCGGAAAATCAACCGCCCACTCGTGCGGCGGCACGTAGGGGCACTTCGTCATATAACAGAGGTCGCACAGATAGCAATGGTCGACCACCTTGACGTAATCCGCCGTGGCGACACCGTCCACCTCCAGCGACTCCGACTCGTCCACCAGATCGAACAGGGTGGGGAATGACTGACACAGACTTACGCAACGCCGACACCCATGGCAGATGTCGAACACGCGCTCCAGCTCCCTGTCCAGCGCCTCCTGATCGTAGAACCTGGGGTTGCGCCAATCCAGCGGATGCCTGGTGGGGGCTTCAAGACTGCCTTCGCGAGCGGTGGTCGACATATGCTAAGTCCTTGAATGAATGGTTGGCATTCGGGCAGGAGGCGGCGTGGTGCGTAGCGCTTGGCGAGGATTACCGTTAGCGGTCACAAAAGCGCAGCCGTTAGCAAAGTTTAGGCCACGCAGGCGCAGTCGCTCAAATGGCTGAATCGGATCAGGGCGATAGGCGCAATACATCGCTCGCATCGTCACCTTGGCAAATGAAACCTTACGGGTTAGCAGCAATATGCCCTTAGCGACGGCCCTTAGCGATGCCGAAGGCCCGCAACAGCGCCAGCTCCAGCGCGCGGGTGGCATCCTAAAGAAACTCGCAGTAACCCAGCAGAAAGCCGATCTCCTGGCAATGGCACTCCGGATCGAGCCCGGCGATGGACTCGGCCTGGGTCCAACCTGTTGGCGGGGCGATCAACTCTAGCGGGATGCGCTCCAGCACTGGGGGGGAAGTTTGCGACCTGGCCCGGACGCCTCCACCTCCACTCGGCGCAAAAATCTAGCGATTTCCGGTCCTGGCGGTACGCATCGACCGGGCCAAACGCTGGCGACCCAGGAGCCCCCCGGCGAGCAGATGACAGCATCGCAGCAACATCTCGCCGCGGAGACCGCGAGTTGAGTCTCCTGGGCCTGCGCGGTCTTTGCCCACAACGAGGCGCCTTGGATGGATGCCTGCTTGGAAAGCCTGCTCGCGGCCCTCGGCGAACTGCCGACGGCGCGCGGCATTTACCTGCTTGCCAACGGTTGCACCGACCGCACGGAGGCCGTCGTGACCGCCTATGCACCTTATCAGGTACCGGGGGCGCGACCGCCAGCACGTCCGCGACCAACCCGCTGGCGGAATTCGTTAGCCTAGCCGACCTCAACCACAACGGCTAGGAAACAGCATCGGAAAGACCCGGCTAGACTGATCGCCGTGCGTCGACCGCACAGGTGCCATCGCCGCAACGGCGACGAAAACGCCAATCGGCAAATTGGGCATAGCCCCAGTCGAGCGGGCGGATCAGCCCCAGCCGCTCGACGACCCAGGCAAGCACCCGGTAGCCTGGCAGCTGGCGCCAGATCGCGACGAAGGCCGGCACGCCGGAAAGCAGTCGACCGTCGCCTTTGCGCAGGTGCAGCCGACGCATCGCGGTGCCGGTGTCCAGCCCGACTTCGGCGAGTTCGTCGGCGGCCTCGGTGAGGTCGACCCAGCGCACGCGCTGGTCGCGGTCGACCTGTCGATAATGGGCGATCTCTTTGCTGCATAACGGGCAACCACCATCGTAATAGACGGTTAGGCCAGGGTTAGCCTCCGGGGTGCGCCGCTCGGTGTCGTCACCGCCGGAGTCCAGTGGCGGCTCCGGCGGCGAACAGGGTTGTACGTCGCGGGAACCTTCTTTGGCTTGGATGCGGTTATTTGCGGTGCATGTTGTGTTTGTAGTCGTCGTCATTGCGATCTCTGTGTCAGCAGGGCACTTGTGGCGTCGTAGGTCGCGTTAAGATTGCGACTGCTTCCCTGCCGTCAACCTCGCGGCTTGCGCTGATAGCACGCTGGATTAACCCGCGGCCGGCGTTGTAGGTCACGTCGATTGCCTTCGTTTGAACCACGGGCTTTTCGAACGAGGGGCCGCGATCCCCGCGTATTGCCTAGCGCAGCAGTTGGAGGCCAAGGCGCAGGCTGCCTGAGGCCGCGCCGCTCCCCGGCGCGGCGCGGCGCGGCGCGGCGCGGCGAAAAAGCAGAATATGACGATGGAGCTACTGCAATGACTGGAGTCTGTCGTGGATTCAAGCGTTGCTACATTCTGCTCAGACCTACAGCCCCAACTCCCGCCAGCGGGTCTCGATGCGTTTAACCGACACGGGTTCGGCGGTGCCGAGTTGCTGGGCGAACAGAGACACCCGGAGTTCCTCCAACAGCCATCGGACCTCGTCCAGCCTGACATCCTGACGGCCAGCGGCGCTAGCGGCGGCATTGCGTTCTCGCCATTTATCCAGCAATGGGGTTAGCTCGCGTAGACGCTCTTGATCGCGGCCAGCGGCGCGTGTGAGCTTATCGGTGCGTTGTTTAGCGGCCTTCAGATAGCGCGGATAGTCCTTAAGATGCGCAAACGGGACTTGCTGCAAAAAGCCGCGAAAGACCAGCGCGTCGAGTTGTACGCGCAGGTCGAACACCGACGGCATCCAATTGATCTGCGTAATGCCGGCAAGGCGCTTGCGCAATTGCTGGTAGGCGTCGAGGATTTCCGCGGCGATGCCGCAGACCTCATCGGCGGTGCGCATCATGTCGCCCTTGCGCTCGGCGATGCGCTGCTCGAAGCTGGCCTGATCGCGAATGGGGGGGAGGCCTTGGATAAAGGTCAGGTCCAGGATCAGGGCGATCAGTTCGTCGGCTAGGTCGCTCGGCTTATGACTAGCCTGGCGGCCAGCTTGCTTGCCTGACCCTTTACCCGCCTGCTTACCCGCGGGCGCGACCTCCACCGTGACAACTGATGTCGTCGGCTGCGGCGCCTTGGCGTATTGCAACCGCATGCGATCGAGCCCTGGCAGGTTGCGGCGCAGGTCGCGTAGGTCCTGCGCCAACCTGAGCATGATCAAACGCCGCAGGCCGCCTCGCATGGCGGTGGCCGCCGTGGTCTCGGCGTCGAGCACGCGGATCGAGACGCTGTCACCGCGGTCTACTAGGGCCGGAAAACCGCGCAGTCGGATGCCGGCGCGATCGGTATCGACGTGCTCTGGCAGTGTGCCGAAATCCCAGCGGGTGATGCCGTCACGTTCCAGGCTGTGGTTCCAGCTCGAGGCGGCAGCCGGCGTTGCCGCGGCGACGCCGCCGCCGTGGCGGCGCTTGAGCTTGATCAGATCGTCGTCGGTGGCCAGCGCCCTGCCTTTTTGGTCCACCAGTCGGATCTTCATGCGCAGGTGCTCGGGCAGCGCCGACGGGTCCCAGGCGTCCTCCGGCACGCGCTCGCCGGTGAGATCGTACAGGACCTCAGCCAGGGCCTGGATCAGCGGCCGATCGGATGGCCTGAGCCTGGTCGCAATGCTCGCCGCGGTGTCTGGGATGGGCACGAAGGCCTTGCGAATCTGTTTGGGCAAGCCCCTCAACAACGCCGTGATGCGCTCCTCGATCAGCCCCGGCACCAGCCATTCCAGGCGCTCCGGCGAGACCTGATTGATCAGCGGCAACGGCAGCACCAGCGTGACGCCGTCGGCCTTGTGGCCAGGGTCGAAGTGGTACTCCAGCGGCAGCTCGGTGGCGCCAACGCGCAGGCTGTCCGGAAAGCTCGCAGTGGTAATCTCGGCGGCGTCGCGGGCCATGACGTCGGCCATGCGCATATGCAGCAGCTTTGGCTGCTTTTGCGCCGCCTTGCGTAGCCAGCGCTCAAACTGGGGCGTTGAGAAGATGCCGGTCGGCACGCGCTCGGCGTAGAAGGCGTAGATCGCCTCCTCGTCCACCAGGATATCCTGACGACGGGACTTGGCCTCCAGATGGCGCACGTAGTCGATCAGGTCCAGGTTGTGACGCCAGAACGGCGCGCGGGTCTCGAAGTCGCCTTCGGCAAGAGCGAAGCGCAGAAAGACCTCCCGCGCCTCGGCCGGATTGATCGGGCCGTAGTTGACGCGCCGACGACTGACCAGGGTGACGCCAAACAGGGTCAGGGTCTCAAAGGCTGCGACCTGGCCGGATTTGCTCTGCCAGTGAGGCTCCGAGTAACTGCGCTTGATCAGGTGCGCGCCGGCGGCCTCGATCCAGCCCGGCTGCACCTTGGCGGCGATGCGCCCATATTGACGTGTGGTCTCGACGCGTTCGGCGCAAGCGATCCACTTGGGGCCGGCCTTAAACAGCGCCGAGCTGGGATGAATGTAGAACCGACCGCCGCGCGCGCCGAGATACTCGCGCTGCTCGTCCTTGACGCCAATGTTACTCAGCAGGCCAGTAAGCAAGGCCCGATGCACCTCCTCAAAGGTGCCTGCGGTGTCGTTCTCCCGATGCCCCAGTTCGCGCATCTGCTCGCGCAGCTGCAGATGGATGTCGCGCCACTCCTGCACCCGGCTCCAAGATAGGAAGTGCTGCCGGCACTGCTTCTGGAATTTATTGCGCGACAGCGCCTTGCGCTCCTGCTCCAAAAAGGCCCAAAGGTTCAGCAGGGTCAGAAAATCCGAGTCCTCGTGTTGGAAAGCGGCATGGATCTCATCGGCGGCCTGCTGTTTGTCCATAGGCCGCTCGCGAGGGTCCTGCACGCTGAGCGCGGACGCGATGATCAGCACCTCGCGCAGGCAGTGGTGCTCGCCGGCGGCCAGCAGCATGCGGCCGATGCGCGGGTCGACCGGCAGCCGCGCGAGCTGCCGGCCGAGCGGCGTGAGCCCGCCATCGGCGTCGATGGCGGCCAGCTCCTCCAAGGTGCGATAGCCGTCGGAGATCAGCCTGGCGTCCGGCGGATCAAGGAACGGGAAGGTCTCGATGGCGCCAAAGCCGAGCAGCTTCATCCGCAGGATCACCGACGCCAGGTTGGTGCGACGGATCTCGGGTTCAGTGAACTCGGCGCGGGCGTCGAAGTTGTCCTCGGTGTAGAGCCGGATGCAGATGCCGGACGCGATGCGCCCGCAGCGGCCTTTGCGCTGATTGGCCGAGGCCTGGCTGATGCGTTCCACCGGCAGCCGCTGCACCTTGCTGCGATGGCTGTAGCGGCTGATGCGGGCAAAGCCGGGGTCGATCACAGCGTAGATGCCGGGCACTGTCAACGAGGTCTCGGCGACGTTGGTGGCCAACACCACGCGGCGAGTGCCGTGCGGCTTGAACAGGCGCGCCTGCTCCGCCGGACCTTGGCGCGCGAACAACGGTAGGACCTCGGTCGACGGCGGATGGTGCTTGCGCAAGGTCTCGGCGGTCTCGCGGATCTCACGCTCGCCGGACAGGAACACCAGCACGTCGCCGCGCCCGACTTTGGCCAGTTCGTCGACGGCGCCGGAGATGGCCAGTTGCATAGCGTCGTCACGCTCGCCAGCGGATTCCTCTTCCGGCGGACGATAACGGACCTCGACCGGGTAGGTCCGGCCTGAGATCTCGATGACCGGAGCGCCTGCAAAATGCTTCGAAAAACGCCGCGGGTCGATGGTTGCGGATGTGACGATCAGCTTCAGGTCGGGGCGTTTGGGCAGCACTTGCTTCAGCCAACCGAGCAGAAAGTCGATATTCAGGCTGCGCTCATGGGCCTCGTCGATGATCAGCGTGTCGTATTCGTTGAGGTACCGATCATGCTGGATCTCGGCCAGCAACATGCCGTCGGTCATCAGCTTGATCGCGGTGCTTGGTCGCACGCGATCATGGAAGCGCACCTTGTAACCGACAGTGGCACCCAGTTCGGTGCCGAGCTCCTGAGACACACGGCTCGCCAAGCTGCGCGCGGCGATACGCCGCGGCTGGGTGTGCCCGATGCGCCCAAGGATGCCGCGCCCCAGCCCCAGGTTTGAATCCAGGCAAATCTTCGGTAACTGGGTAGACTTGCCGGAGCCGGTTTCGCCACAAAGCACGAGCACTTGATGAGCGCGGATCAGCGCGGCCACTTCGTCACGTCGCTCGCTGACCGGCAGTTCCCGTGGGTATTCGATCAACGGGATACCGGCACGTCGCTGCTCGGCCACCGCGCGCGAGGCCGCGATTGCCTCAGTCAACCGCGCCAACCCGCGATCCACCGGCTGCCCGTGGCGCTCGCGCCGCCGCAGCCCACGCAACCGCCTTGCCAGTTCGACCTGGTCTCGGATCAGGCAACCCTCTAGATCAAGACCCGGAAATGCGTTAAGGCTCGGTTCTGATGTCTCGCCCTGGGGCCCCGCGGGTGGGACCGAGGGAGATTCCGTCTCTGACATGATGTCTCTTGGTTGTGGGTACGATCCGACAAGGCTTTCAGGCGGAGCGGTGATGACTCACTAATGGCATTACAGACTAGTGGCCCGCCGCTCAAAGCCGAATCGGCTGAGCGACGAGGCCGATGTAGAAGCGGCCGACCTGATACCCCGACGTGGCGGTGATCCGCGACTAGGCCAAGCTCGGTTAATGATCACATAGCTGGTGAAATGAAACGGCATCGAGTCGGGCCAAAGTGAGACATCCCACCAACGACTGGAAGACTTGAGGGCACAAATGATTGCAGGCTACGATGATAAAGATCGCATCATCTTACAGGGTGGCAACGCGCCCTGACTTTGAGTCAAGCTTCATTGCGACGGGCGCGCGTGTCACCCAAAGGTCCAAGCGCCAAAGACCAAAGATGTGCGATCGCCCTGTGGCGCGATCTTCGGCCCTCGGCACTTGGCCACTCAAAGACGCCCAGAAGTCAAGCATCGCAGCGCCATGCGCGTCCGTCTGAAGCATCGCCTCGATAGTCAACATTTCCATGATAATCAATAGGTAACTTCATGCGCCTGATACGCTTTGAAACGCCCGACGGTCGCATCCTGTGCGGCAACGCGATCGACGACAGCACAGCGGCCGTGCTGCCGTCGGATGCCCTCGGCGAACGAACACCGACTGGCGAGACCGCGCCGATCGGTCGCTTGCTGGCGCCGATCGCCCCGCCCAATATCTACTGCATCGGGCTCAACTATCGCGCTCACGCCGCCGAGACGCGCTCGCCAATCCCGGAAAAGCCGGTCCTGTTCATGAAACCGACCACCACCATCGTCGGCCCAGGCGATCCGATCATCCTGCCGGAGGCCTGTAAGCACGGCCCGGAAGTGGACTACGAGGCGGAACTGACCGTTGTGATCGGCCGGCCCGCCCGCGACGTCGGCGTCGATCAGGCCCTCGAGCATGTCTTGGGCTATACCTGCGCCTGCGACGTCTCGGCCCGGCGCTGGCAAAAGCACGGCGGTGGCGGCCAATGGATCAGGGGCAAGAGCTTCGACAGTTTCTGCCCGCTGGGGCCGGTGCTGGTCACCGCCGACGAGATCCCGGACCCGCAGGCGCTGCAGTTAAGCTGCGTCATCAACGGCGAGACCCAGCAGCAGGGCGCGACCTCAGACATGATCTTCAGTGTCGCCGAGCTGATCGCATTTCTGAGCCGAGACACAACGCTCCTCCCTGGCACACTCATCCTGACCGGCACCCCGCCTGGCGTCGGCTTCGCGCGCAAGCCGCCGGTCTTCCTCGCGGACGGCGATCAGGTCGAGGTCAGCATAGAAGCCATCGGCACACTGAAGAATCCGGTCACGGCTGCGCGCTGAGCCAACGAAAATGCCTGACCGGCGGAGTGAACCAATCCGTCAATCCTCGGCCTTCGGCCCGATACGCACCGCAAGCAGGTCGCAGACCTCATGACGCAGCAGCGAGCGGGATGTCGATCCAAACAGATTGCTGAGCCAATTGTGGTCGCGGGCGCCGACCACGATCAGGTCTACGCAGAGGTCCTTGGCCACGTGCTCGATGCTGCGCCCGGTGGGGCCGAATTCGACTACACGGTCGGCCGACGGCACGCCGATGCGCTCACCCAGGACATCAAGCTCCTTGACGGCAATGTCGACTAGTTCCTGCTCCAATTTGAATTCATCCGGCAACACCGGCTCGGCGATGAAGGCCCCGCCCGCATACTCGGTACCCGGCGGGACGTACTCCACCACGTTCACCAGCGTCAACCGGGCGCTAAAGGCATCGCGCATGGCAAGCGCCCGCTCGACCACCACCTCTGACTCCGGCGCCAAATCCACGGCTAGTAGAATATGCCGATAAGCCTGCTCTGACATGCCCACCTCCTACAGCGTTTGTATCGAAACCTAGCCAGAGTATAGGTCCGCGGCGGCAGAATGCGGAACATCAGTACCGCCGATCAAACACCAAGCCAGGATCGCATGACCCGAACCCATCGAGGGTGTAGTATCGGCGTGCAAAGAGTCGGCGCCCTACGGCTGGACCCGCGTCGCGGCGGGCGTGCCGCGGGTGAATAAATTGATTTTTAAAAGGTTTCATCCGCAGTGATGTCGCCCTAGCTAGGACTCTAGATCACGAGCGAGGCCAAAAACAGGGCCAAAACCAAAAACAGGGCCAAAACAAGCACAGTGCAGGGTTCCAAATGCCACGTCACGTCACACCGATGTCGCTGGACAACAGGGAGGCCTATGTCGTCTGGCGCGACGCCAAGCTCGCCAACTGCCCAAGCAGCATCAACGAACTGATCGTCGAGGTGGACGACCCCCGTCGCCTCACCGTTGCCGAACAGTCCGCCATCTTGCAGCGTTGCCGCCGCGCCAACATGGCCATCTATGCCGGCAAGACCGGCGATGAGCCGGACAAGCAAATCGCGAAGCTGCTCGGCGAGCGCTTCGGTCTGCACGATCTCGACCACAACATCGGCGCCGACGAAGACGCCATCAGCATGATCAGGGTGCAAACCGACGCAACGCATCGGGGCTACATCCCCTACACAAATCGCCCGTTGGCCTGGCACACGGACGGCTATTACAACCTGCCGGAGCGACAAATACACGCCTTCATCCTGCACTGCGTCGCACCGGCGTCGAACGGCGGCGAGAACAACCTGATCGACCCGGAGATGGCCTACATTCGGCTGCGTGACCGCGATCCGGAACACATCCGCGCGCTAATGCACTCTAAGGCCATGTCCATCCCGCCCAACCTCGTCGACGGTGTCGAGTTGCGCCCGCGAAGCAGCGGGCCGGTCTTCACCAGCGGCGTACGCGGAAGACTGCATATGCGCTACACCGACCGCCGCCGCAACATCCACTGGCGTGACGACCCCGCCACCAGCGCCGCGGTCTCGGCGTTACGCGAAATCCTCCATACCGCTGACACCCCCGTCCATCGCGCCCGCCTGGAGCCAGGTTGGGGTCTTATCTGCAACAACGTGCTGCACTCCCGCGACGCCTTCATCGATGAAGACAGCCCGCGCCAGCTCTACCGTGCCCGCTACTATGAGCGCATCGAAGGCACCTGACCCAGCCAAGCGTGGCTCGGTCCGGTGCTCATGCGCCGAGACTGCGAGAGTATCAGTCATAGCGTGGATCGCACTGTCAACAGTTTGGCCTTCGGTAGAGGGTACTCCAGCACTAGCGTCGCCACTGCGCCCTCATGCGAATGGCCATGGGAAAATGACGCTCAGTTCAGCTGACCGATGATGCGCTTAACGTATTGCTGGGTCTCGGCGTAGGGAGGAATCCCGCCGTGGCGCTGGACCGCGCCCTCGCCAGCGTTGTAGGCGGCCAGCACCAGTTCCAAATCGCCGCCGAAATGACCCATCAGCCAGCTCAGATAGGCCATTCCGCCGCGCAGATTCTGCTCCGGGTCCCAAACGTTTTGCACGCCGAAGCGTTCTGCCGTTTCCGGGATGAGTTGCATCAGGCCCTGCGCGTTTTTGTTGGATTGAGCCTGGGGATTGAAGTTGGACTCGACCTCGACCATCGCGAGCACGAGATTGGGATTCAGCCTGTACTGCGGCGCCAGCACTCTCACCAGGGTGGCGATGGGGCCTTTGGCCGGGTGCCCGCGGCTGATGCCAATACCGCCGCCATCGCCATCCGCCACGACCACTCGTCCCTGCCCGTCTGCACGACCACCGTCGGTGAGTCGGCAGACCGCCTGCTGTTTGGGTCTGCCAGGATAACCGAGCTGTTCAAGCATGCGCTTTGCGTGCTGATCTTGCTCTTGTGCCGCCTTGTAGAACCAGGCCGCGGCCAGCGCGTCATCGCGCGCACCCGCACGGCCGACGGCGTAGAGCCAGCCGAGATGATACTGGGCCTCGGCACTGCCCTGGGCCGCGGCCTTGCAGTAAAGGCGCACTGCGCGGTCCAGATCGCGCTTCACACCCTCGCCATGCTCGTACCGCCTGCCCCACTGAGCCAATTGGCGGGCGTCGTTGTCGGCGAGAACGCTGGCAAACTTCACCTCCGCGGCGACGCAAACGGGCGCGCCGATGAGCAGCGCCAGCGCGAACGCGACCGGCAGCCTGTTGCGAGTTGTAAAATCCGCGATGCCGTTGCTCAATGCTATTGCCGCTTCTCAGGATTATCCGGCGCTCATGGCATGATGCCTGCCACGGCAACAAGTGCCGGTGCCAACTCTGCTAAACTCGACACCTCCGCTACAGTCGAGTGCTTGAATGATAACCGCTTCTCGCCCCTTGCACACCGGACGCCTCGTTTTGACGCCCGGCGACGCGCAGACCCTGGTGGAACTCAAGCCGCTCCGCGCTTGCCTGAAGGCGGTCGGCCTCATCGGAGGAGCACTCGAAGGGTGTGCCAATGCCTTTGAGGTCGGCGACCGATTTCCGCAACTGATCGCCCTTACCGGCTGCGCCGTCGCGTTCGACACGGCGCCGAGCGACCCCGAACATGCCTTCACTCATGTGACATTACATGGGCCTTATATCACGCCACGCCTGATCAGCGGACGCAATACTCGCCCACCTCGCTGCCCCGAGTGCGGTAAGGGTTTGGCGGCGTGGCGCGATTGGCTCCGGCAGCAGCATCCGCAACCAAGACCGCAACTGCGCTGCATGCATTGCACGAGCGCCGCACCGGGCTGGCTTTGGAATTGGGGTAGGCAGGGCGGCTTCGGCCGCTGCTTCGTTTGCATTGAGGAGGTCTTTCCCGGTGAGGGTTCACCGCTGCCAGCGCTGCTTGATGCCTTAGGGACCCTCGGCATCGGCGACTGGCGATTCTTCTACGTGCAGGATTGAGTCCGAAACCGTATCAAGGCCGCGCGAAGGGTCGACGCCGAAGCTAGCCGCGGCCGACGCTGACGCCGTCCGGCAACAGCACGTCCATGCTCAGCGGCAGATGGTCGGACAGCGCGTAGTCGAGGACCCGGGCGGTGCCGATCCGAAGTGCTGGCGAAATCAGGATATGGTCCAGGTTGCGTTCCGGGCACCAACTCGGAAAGGTCTTCAACTCGCAGTCTAAGCCGCGCAGGCCGGCCTGCCTGATGGTCTTTCGCAGTGTCATCGACCGAGAACTGCAGTTGAAATCTCCCATTAGCACGATGAAGCGATATTGCTCCACCAGCGCCACCAGATAGTCCAGCTGCCGACGCCGTGCGCGCCAGCCAAGGGCCAGATGCAGCACGCAAATGGCCAAGGGCTCGTTGTCGCTCGTTGGAAACTCCACTAGCAGCGCGCCTCGACCGCGTAGACCCGGAAGCTTGTGTTCAAACACCGCACTCGGTCGCAGCCGACTCAATAGGCCGTTGCTGTGTCTGGCAAGACTACCAAGTTTACGGTTGACTTGCTTGTGCCAGTGCATGTAGCCGCCCACTTGGGCGAGATACTGGGTCTGATCAATGAAGCCGCTGCGCAGACTGCCGGCGTCGACTTCTTGCAGTCCGACCAGGTCGTAGCCGCGCAACAACGCGCCGATGCTTGTCAGGTTTCGCTGCCGTTCACGATGAGGTAAGAGGTGCTTCCAGCCGTTGGAAAAGTAGTCGCGATAATGTCGAGACTGGATTCCTGCCTGGATGTTGTAACTGAGCAGTCGCAGGCGCTCATTCGAGGCAGTCCGCGGTAGCGGATGTCGAGTTGCGATCTGCACCGGAGCGGACGGATATTCGGGCGACGCGCCGGACGGGCGACGCAACGAGAAAGACGGCCCCAAGGCCGTCTTTCCCGAGGCAACTCGACCTGCGTCTATTGGCCCGGTTCCTCGACAGAGCTCGAGACCGTGGCAGTGGTCGGCGTCTATCGGCTTAGACCCTCGATATAGGCTGAGACCGCGGCAATCTCTTCATCGGTCAGTTGTGCTGCTACGCCGCGCATCATGCCATTAGGGTCATTCTTACGTTCGGCGGAGCGCCATAGCTTTAGCGTTTGGTCGGTATACTCGGAATACTGCCCCGAGATGCGCGGGAACTTTGCCAGGTTACTGCCGAGTCCAGCAGGCCCATGACAGCCGGTGCAGGCCGGCACACCGGTGTTTGGGTTACCGCTGCGATAGATCTTCTCGCCGAGCGCGACCAGTTCGGCCTCGGCGGTGCCGCCGCTTTGCTCCAGCGACGAGTAATAAGCGGCTAGATTGGCCATTTCATCTTCGCTCAGCGGCATAGCCATCGGCGACATCTGCGGGTTCCAGCGCTCGTTGGCCTTAAAGTTTTGCAGTTGCTTGTAAATATAGCGCGGATGTTGTCCAGCGAGCTTCGGCCACACCGGCTGACCCGGGATTCCGTTGCCGTCCAGGCCATGGCAGGCTTGGCAGATCTGGCCTGCCTTCTCCTTGCCCTTCTCCGGGTCGCCATCGAGTCCTACACCCGCGGCGTCATTGGCGGTGGCCTGGGTGACACTGACGGCGAACAAGAGGGCTGTTGCGATGCTTACGGCTATTCGAGATGTCTTCATGATTGGTTACGGTTCTGCTGCAATGGTGGTGGAAGGCGTTCGCGAGCCGACGAACAACGACTCGGAAGCATCTGCAAATCCTGTCCTGTATATCAGGAAGGGCCGATTTAGGTCAATGAACAACCTTCCGGCGAGCGTATTGGAGAGCCAGTCTGGTTTCGAAGACTGAGCCACAGAGACCCAAAAAGTTCCGATGCCGCGACCGAATCAGGCGCCTAACTTGGCGGGCCCACACCCAAATCCTAAGCCACATAGTCGTTGCTAATGAATCCTTATCGAACACACAGACCATCAGTGCTCGCCGTGCATCTGCCCCATGGGCAGGATCTGACGCACCGGCGCCGTCAAAGCAAGCTCGCTGCCATCGTCGAGTGTCAAGGTTAAGGCCACGGCTTCTCCTGGCCGTAGCTGCTGCTTCAGTCCAATCAACATCACATGCAGCCCGCCGGGCTGTAACGATACGCTCTCGCCAGCGGGAAGGTCGATCTGTTCGACCCTGCGCATCTTCATCATGCCGTCTTCCATGTGATGCGTGTGCAACTCCACCACGTCCGCGACCGGGCTCGCTGCGCCCACCAACGCGCGGTCCTGATCGCCGCCGTTGTCAATCTGCATAAACAAGGCGCTGTTGGGCTGACCGGGCGCAACGGCGCGGGCATAAGGATCGCTGACGAGCACGGTCTGGTCCGCCAGGACCGGGAACAGGCCAAGGGCCAACAGGGGGACGAGCAGCAACAGCGCGGCAGCAGGAGTCTGGTACTTCATGTCGGGTTTTTTCGGCTTGCGTTGGGGGGAGTTAAGTAAGCGCGGCGTTTCAACCCTCGGCCAGCCGTGCGCGGATGACCTCGACCAGACGTTCCGCCGGTGTTGCATGTTCTAGGATGTCTACCAAGCGCCCGTTGCGATCGACGACGTAGATGTAGGACGAATGGTCTAGCGTATAGCCCATGGCCGAGTCGCCCTGCTCGGCACGACGATAAGCGACGCCGTAGCGACGCGCTACGTCGGCGATCGCCCGCTGGCTGCCAGTCATGCCGAGGATGATGGGATCGAAATACTCGGCGAAGGTCCTCAAGCGTTCGACGCTGTCGCGCTCCGGGTCGACGCTCAGGAACAATGCCTGAACCTGCTCGCGCTCGCTAGCTGTCAGCTGCTTCAACGCCAAAGAGATGATGGCCAGGTTGGTCGGGCAGATATCCGGACACCAGGTGTAGCCAAAATAGATCAATACCAGCTTGCCGCGCAGGTCAGACAGGCTGACCGGCCCGCGCCAGGATTGAAGTCTAAAGTCGCCGCCCTCGGGCTCGACGGCTAAGCCAAGCTGGCGATGCAGGCCAGATTCGACCGCTGGTTGCGGCTGCCAGAACCAAATTAACCATACCAGCAATACGGACAGGAGCGCAACGACGATGGGCAACATCCGCTTTGACATCATGGCTATGGCGATTAGCTGGCGAAGGCGATAGATGGCTTCAGCGGCGTCAAGTCTTGCAACGAGGATGCGTTTGCGAGTTGAAGGGCTGAGCACCGAGCGCCGCGAATCGGGCTACGCTGCAACCCCGCATCATTAGCCTTCTGCTCTTGGCTCCTAGCCCTTGCGTTGTTGGGCTTCGAAGCTCCGCGGCATAGTGCACGAACCGGGACAGGCCTGGCCATGACAAATCGCACAGCGCGGTCGGGATCGTTCCGGGGCCGAGCCTTGGGATTGGTGGAACTCTGGCGTTGGTCCCGCCCGGGTCATACCCGTCCCCAAAAATAATTTCATTGCTTCATCCTGCGGGATGGCACCGCACCATGCCCCTCAGCCCGACCGCCTAAGCCGCCGTAACACGATGTTTCATGGCTAGATCGATGTAATTGCGCGCCACGTAGTCGAAATACTCCAGCTCTAGGTCGTTGAGCATTCGGGAGCGCTTCGCCGGGGCGCCGACGTACAGATAGCCGCCTTCGAGCACCTTGCCAGGCGGTACCACCGCACCGGCGGCAAGCATGACCTGAGACTTGAGCACGGCACGATCCAGAACGCGAGCTCCGATGCCGATCAGGCAGAGGTCGTGGATCTCGCAACCATGCAACATGGCCTGATGGCCGACGGTGACTCGTTCATGCAAGACGGTCGGGGCGCCGCCGGGCAGAAAGCGGCTGTCGTGGGAGACGTGCAAGATGGTACCGTCCTGAATGTTGCTGCCAGCGCCAATATGAATGCGGTGTATATCGCCGCGAACCACGCACATGGGCCAGATCGATGCCTGCGGCCCGACCTCTACGTTGCCGATGACCACGGCGCTTTCGTCGACGAAGGCGTCTAGTGCGATATGTGGCTCAAGGCCCTGATAGCTGCGGACGTTGTTCATGGGCAGTTAAAGCCTCCGATTAACCTTAGTTTCAGCGGATGTGAGTTGTTTCAGCGGAAGTGAGTTGGGAGGCCGATGCTAGCACGCAAGGCCGGGGACGGGCTGTGAGCACAGAACGCATTTGTTATGCTCACGGCACCCGCCTTCTTTCCGAGCCCCGTTTCTGATGCCCGAGCTACCGCTGAACCGCCCCCTGCCCACCGTTTGTACAGCGCTGCTGAGCGTCGCGCTCAGCCTACCAGGCGCCGATACTCAGGCCGATACCCCCTTCGTCAACGACGCCGAGATGGATGCGCCAAGCAGCGTCAGAGATGGCAAGCAATGGCAAGAAGGGCCCGTGCGCATGCCCGCCTGGCCACGCGACGCCGATCTGGTGGAGATCAAGATCGACGGCCCTGCCGATGACTTTCGCCATTCTATCGACATCCGCAACCTCGCCACCGGCAGCGACGGCGTCGTTCGCTATACGCTCGTCACGGAATCCAACTCCGGCGCCCGCAACCTCAGCTTCGAGGGACTACGTTGCACACCGAAAGGCAAGTACAAGAGCTATGCCTTCGGCAATGGTTCGCGCTTCTCGCCCGTTGGCGACCCGGCAGGCAACTCAGAGCAGTGGCAACCGATCGACGAGCGTTCCCGCGACCGCTTCCGCTACGAACTCTGGCGCCATTATCTGTGTGTCCCTCGCTTGTTCAAACCGCGCGATCGAAAAGACCAAATCCGCATGCTGAAGAGTGGTCGCGTCCCGAACGTGGAGAATGCCGGCTTCCTCAGCAACTAGCGAGTAGCAGACACCGCGGGCTTTGAAACCCGCACGGCGGCACCGATCTGAGACATAAATCGCGGTGTCATGCTCAGTCGACACCCCACCTTCTTCGCACAGATTTCCGAGGCTGCACCCCGATGGTCAACCCCTTGCTCGACAATGCCCCGCTACCTGCCTTCAGCCGCATCCGCCCAGAACAGGTCGAGCCAGCCATCGACCAATTGCTGGCGGACGGTCGCAAATTGGTCTCGGAACTCGCCGCGCGCGCTGACGAGGCCACTTGGGAAACCTTTATCGACCCGATTGAGGAGGAAGACGACCGCCTCGCTCGCGCCTGGTCGCCGGTGAGTCACCTGAATTCGGTCATGAATTCCGACGAGTTGCGGGCGGCTTACAACGCCTGCCTGCCCAAGCTCAGTGACTATGCTAGCGAGGTTGGCCAAAACCAGGACCTGTATCGCGGCTATCAACGCGTCTCCGAGCAGGCCGGGCTCGACGCGGCCCAGCGCAAGATGCTGAAAAACACGCTGCGCGACCTGCACTTGGCCGGTGTCGATCTGCCGGCGGACAAAAAGGCCCGCTACCGCGAGATCAGCCAAGAACTGAGCCGACTCACCAGCAAATTCGCCGAAAACGTGCTCGACGCCAGCAACGCCTGGCACAAGCAGTTAGACAGCGAAGATCGACTCGCAGGCCTGCCCGCCGCGGCCAAGGCCCTAGCACGTCAGCACGCCAAAGAGCGCGACCTCGACGGCTGGGTGCTGACACTGGACTTCCCGTCCTTCGAGCCCGTGATGCGCTACGCAGAAGACCGCGACCTGCGCCGCGAGGTCTACGAGGCATTCACCACGCGAGCCTCCGACCTAGGCCCGCACGCCGGTCAGTGGGACAACAGCGAGGCTATGGAACGTATTCTCGCACTGCGCCACGAGCAGGCTCGGCTACTTGACTTCGCGAGTTTCGCCGAGTTGTCGCTGGCACCGAAGATGGCCCGCGGCACCGAAGAGGTGATGGCATTTCTCAACGACTTGGCTGAACGCTCCGTGGCCCAAGCTCGCGGCGAACTCGACGAGCTCAAGACCTTTGCCCTGTCCGAGCACGGCGTCGACGATATCCAACCCTGGGACATCGGCTACTGGTCGGAAAAGCTGCGCCAACATCGTTATTCCATTAGCGATGAGGAACTCAAGCCCTACTTCCCGTTCGAGGGCGTCGTCAACGGCATGTTCGCGGTGGCGGAGAAGCTGTTCGACGTGAAGATCGAAGCCGCTGATACGCTCTATCAGACCGACGCCGGTGGCGTCGATAGCTGGCATCCGGACGTGCGCTTCTATCGCATCCTCGACGAAGGCGGTGAGGTGCGGGCCGAGTTTTACCTCGACCCCTTCTCCCGCCAACGCAAGCAAGGTGGCGCCTGGATGAACGGCGCCATCAGCCGCATGCGCATGGCGCACCGCGCGCAGCACCCGGTCGCCCACCTAGTGTGCAACTTCACGCCCGCCGTGGACGGCCACCCGTCACTGCTGACCCATCGCGAGGTCGAGACCCTGTTCCACGAATTCGGCCACGGGCTGCACCACATGCTGACCCTAGTCGACTACCCGCCGGTGGCTGGCATCCACGGCGTCCCCTGGGACGCCGTCGAACTGCCCAGCCAATTCATGGAGAATTGGTGCTGGGAGCGCGAATCGCTGGACCTGTTCGCTGCCCACTGGGAGACCGGCGAGCGCATCCCCGAAGACTTGTTCCAACGCATGATCGCGGCGAAAAACTTTCAGTCGGCCATGCAGATGGTGCGCCAGCTCGAATTCGCGCTGTTCGACTTCCGCATGCACATGGAATACGACCCGGCGCAGGGCGGTCGCATCTACGAAATCCTCGATCAGGTCCGCGACCAGGTCGCCGTGCTCAAACCGCCGGCCTCCAATCGTTTCGCGCACAGCTTCTCGCACATCTTCGCAGGCGGCTACGGTGCCGGCTACTACAGCTATAAATGGGCCGAGCTCCTATCAGCCGACGCCTTCTCGCTGTTCGAAGAACGCGGCATCTTCGACGAACCCTCAGGACGCGCCTTCCGCGAGAATATTCTTGAAAAGGGTGGGGCGGCCGACGCCATGGAGCTCTACGCTGCCTTCCGTGGCCGCGAGCCCAGGGTCGATGCGCTGTTACGGCATAATGGCATTGCCGCCTAGACGGCAAGGACTGCTGCCGCGGACACAAAAAAGGGACCGAGGATCATCCGTCGGTCCCTTGTTCATTTGGTGGGCCGTGAAGGATTCGAACCTTCGACCAAGGGATTAAGAGTCCCCTGCTCTACCAGCTGAGCTAACGGCCCGTTTGACTCTGTCGGTGACTCTAGAGAGTTACCTCTATGGCTTACAACGATGCCGGACACTGCCGTCAACTCGCTGCATCATGGCGTTGGGGTGGACGATGGGGATCGAACCCACGACCACAGGTGCCACAAACCTGCGCTCTACCAACTGAGCTACGTCCACCATTGAAATTTGCGTTCCCTAAAGGCTTGGCCTTCCCTAGGGATTTGGCTCGATCAAATCGAATCAGTATTTAGCGACCGATACTTGCTTACTTGTTGGACGAGCGTCCTGAATCGCTCGCCAGAGTCAGCCACCGGTTGACTCAATAACTTACCCTGCTTGGCACGCCCGGCAGGACTCGAACCTGCGACCCACGGCTTAGAAGGCCGTTGCTCTATCCAGCTGAGCTACGGGCGCTCTTGTGAGGGCGCTCCTGTGGCCGTTTTCAAGTCGGCAACTGATGCGCCGAATTGCCTTGCCTGGAAGAGCTTTATCGAGACAGGCGCTCGCCAGCACCAGACTCGGTGTTCGCTCTTGATAGCGGTCAAACGCGAAGCCGGGCCGCGGCGAGTGGTCGGGGTAGAGGGATTCGAACCCCCGACATCCTGCTCCCAAAGCAGGCGCGCTACCAGACTGCGCTATACCCCGATGTGATCTCCAGCGCCAGGCATAGCGCAGAGCCCAAGACCGAAGACCGGGAATATTACAACCAGTAGCCGTCAGCGTCAATCCTCGCAAGCCAGGTACGACTTGCAACGCCAACCGCGGCGGGTAACATGCTCGGCTTTTCTCGATTCTTTTATTCTTAAAATCGACAACGACACGGGGGTGTTCAAATGGGCGCACAGGTCCTGGACGGCAAAGCGATCGCGGCGGATGTCCGCTCGCGAGTGAAGGTACAGGTCGATGCGCGGCTGGCACGCGGGGGGCGCGCGCCTGGGCTAGCCGTGGTCTTGGTCGGTGAGAGCCCGGCCTCTCAGGTTTACGTTCGCAACAAGCGCAAGTCATGCGCCGATGTCGGCGTCTATTCCGAGCTGTATGAGTTGCCGACGGACACGACTCAGGCGGAGCTGTTGGCAATCGTCGATCAACTGAACGCGGACGCCGCAATCGACGGCATCCTGGTGCAGTTGCCGCTGCCGGCGCAGATCGACGAGGAGTCGGTGATCGAGCGCATCCTGCCCACCAAAGATGTGGATGGCTTCCACCCCTACAACGTCGGCCGGCTGTCGTTGCGCATGCCGGTGCTGCGGCCCTGCACGCCCAAAGGCATCATGACCTTGCTCGGCCGCACTGGGGAGTCGCTGGAGGGGCTGGACGCAGTGGTGATCGGCCAATCAAACATCGTCGGCCGGCCCATGGCGCTGGAATTGCTGGCGGCACGCTGCACCATCACGGTCTGTCATAGCCGAACAAAAGACCTGGCCGAGAAGGCACGCGCCGCGGACCTGCTGGTGGTGGCAATCGGTCGCGCCCGCTACGTGCCCGGCGACTGGATCAAGCCAGGCGCATTGGTCATAGACGTGGGCATGAACCGCGATGCGCAGGGTAAGCTCTGCGGCGACGTGGATTTTGCCGCGGCCAGCGAGCGCGCCGGCTGGATCACGCCGGTGCCTGGCGGCGTCGGGCCTATGACCATCGCTAGCCTATTGGAAAACACGCTGCAAGCCGCGCAGTTGCATGCCAGCGGCTAGACCTGGTAAGTGCGGTAAATCACTCTTTGCATCGAAGCTTCGCATCAGACCGACGGGACATAGGAGGCGCTGGTTAGGGCGGCCCGCTGATCGTTTGTAAAGATGCGGCGCCCTCAAGCAATCGAGGGCACGGAGCCCTTCCGCTCAGCCGCGCCGCCAGGTGGTGCCGTCGGCGCCATCCTCGAGCAGGATGCCAGAGGCCTGCAGCTCGTCGCGGATGCGGTCGGCACCAGCGAAGTCTTTGGCCTTGCGGGCGTCGGCACGGCGCTGGATCAGAGCCCCAATCTCGGTCTCGGACGGGCCCTGCGCCACGCTGGCGGAGTCGCCACCGGCGAATGGATCAATGCTACGGGGGGAAACGGGCTGGGCAGTTTCTTTGAACCAGGTCTCCGGATCATCCTCCACCAACAAACCGAGCACTTCAGCAAGATCACGGAGCTCCGCGGCCAGTATCGCAGCGGTCGCAGCATCCTCTGCTTTTGCGCGATTCACCTCGCGCGCAAGATCAAACAGGACCGCCAATGCCTCGGGAGTGTTGAAGTCGTCGTCCATCGCGGCAATGAAGCGCTCGCGAAAGGGGCTATCCCCAAGAGGCTCGGCGTTGGGCAGACGACGCAGCGCGGTGTACAGCCGCGTTAGCGCGGCACGAGCATTGTCCAGGTGTTCGTCGTCGTAGTTGAGCGGGCTGCGGTAATGGCTGGTAAGGATGAAGTAGCGGATCTCCTCGGGGCGATAGCGGGACAGGATCTCGCGCAGGGTAAAGAAATTGCCCAGGGACTTGGACATCTTCTCCTCGTTCACGCGCACGAAGCCGTTGTGCATCCAGACATTGACGAAGGGCTCGCCGGTCGCACCTTCGGATTGTGCAATCTCGTTTTCGTGATGCGGAAACTGCAAGTCGGCGCCGCCGCCGTGGATATCGAAGTGATTGCCCAGGCAGCAGGTCGACATGGCCGAACACTCGATGTGCCAGCCGGGACGACCCTGCCCCCAGGGCGAATCCCAGGAGGGCTCGTCGGGCTTTGCGGCCTTCCACAGCGCGAAGTCAAGCGGATCGCGTTTGCCTTCATCCACGTCGACCCTGGCGCCAGCGCGAAGGTCACGAGGGTCTTTGCCGGAGAGTTTGCCGTAGCCGGGGAAGCTCGACACGGCATAATAGACGTCGCCGTTGTCGGCCGCGTAGGCGTGACCCTTGTCGATCAGACGCTCGACCATACCCAGGATCTCTGGGATATGTGCGGTGGCCCGCGGTTCCTCGCTTGGCGGCAGAACGCCGAGTGCTGCCGCGTCCTCGTGCATGGCCGCGATAAAGCGCCGGGTCAGCGCGTCGATTGACTCGCCATTCTCTTCGGCGCGACGGATGATCTTGTCGTCGATGTCCGTGATGTTGCGGACATAGGTCACATCAAAGCCGGCACGGCGCAAGTAGCGGTAGACGACGTCGAACACCACCAGGACGCGCGCGTGCCCAAGATGGCAGCGATCGTAGACGGTCATGCCGCAAACGTACATCCGCACCTTGCCGGGCTTGAGTGAGGTGAAAGGCGCCTTGCGGCGTGTCAGGCTGTTGTAGATCTGAAGCATGGATGAGACCGCGAGTACGACATTTCGAGAAGGCAAAAATAGACCGCGATGTTAACAAACCGCTGGCGACCGGAAAAACGGCATATGTCGGAAAGGCTTTTTCCGCGGCGAGGAAAGCCGTAGCATGGAAGAAGCAACCGCGTCGGCCGTCCCGCATCCAGCAACACACCTCAGTTGGACTGTCGCACGCCGAAAGATCCCAACTTCGGAGTACCGCATTATGATCCTTTTGACGACCAACCACGGCAACATCACGCTCAGGCTAGACCACGACAAGGCACCGATCAGCAGCGCCAACTTTGAGCAGTACGTACGCGAAGGTCACTACGACGGCACGTTGTTTCACCGCGTCATCAACGGTTTTATGATCCAGGGCGGCGGCATGAATCTGGACTTTGTGCAAAAGCCCACCCGCGGCACGATTGAGAACGAGGCGAATAACGGTCTCAGGAATGTCGCCGGCTCCATTGCGATGGCTCGCACCATGGACCCGCACTCGGCCTCATCACAGTTCTTCATCAATGTCTCCGACAATAGCTTCCTTGACTACCCGGGCCAAGATGGCTGGGGCTACTGTGTGTTCGGCATGGTCACTGACGGCATGGACGTAGTCAACGCGATCAAAGACGTTAAGACCGGCAGCCGACAAGGCCACCAGGACGTACCGGTGGACGACGTGATCCTCGAAAAGGCCGAGATTATCGACTAACCCGCACAGGTAGGAGCGGCGCCTCGCCGCGACCGGACCCATCCCAGCGAGGTTCGGTCCTGGCCACTACCCTGGCTTAAGAGGCTGCGGCGCCCATCTCCTAGCAATAAAAGACCAAGGGCAATAAAAGGCCAAGAGCACGGCGCAACAGAGGGGATGATCGCAGATGAGCGTGCATGACCCCTTGCATCCTCGGCCAACGACCGCGTGCCCCGGAGGCTCCACGCAAGCGACCCTGTTCATCTCCGACCTGCACCTAGCACCTGAGCGAGCGGACACCGTCCGGCTGTTTCTGAGCTTTCTTCAGGGTCGCGCCCGTGGCGCGGCAGGGCTGTTTATCCTCGGCGACCTGTTCGACGCCTGGATCGGCGATGATGACGACGCCCCAACTCACCGCTGTGTCATCGACGCCCTTCGCGCCCTGACCGAAAGCGGCACCGCGTGCGCACTCATGCACGGCAATCGCGATTTTCTGATCGGCCAGCGCTTCGCGCGCGCGGCCGGCTGCTCACTATTGCGCGATCCGACCCGCATCGAACTCGACGGCGAGCCGTTGCTGCTGATGCACGGCGATCTGCTCTGCACCGACGACCTTTCCTATCAGCGTTTCCGCCGCAAGGTCCGCAACCCGCTAGTGCAGCGGTTGTTTCTCTTCAAATCGCTGCAAGAGCGCCAACGTATCGCCGCGGATTACCGCAATAGGAGCGCCACTGCCATGTCCGCCAAGAGCGCGGAGATCATGGACGCGAATCCCGACGCTGTCTGTCGGCGCATGCTGCGCGCGCGCGTACACCGACTCATCCACGGCCACACCCATCGCCCCGCCGATCATCAACTGCTGCTAAACGGCCGCGCGGCTACCCGCCATGTGCTCGCCGACTGGCGAGGCGATTTTGGTGAGGTCTTGGTTCACGATTGCGGCCACTGGTACCGCGAGACTATCACCTGATGGGTTAGCTCGGCTGCGGCTCAGACCGGCGCGAGAAACCCGAATCATCTAAGAAACTGCGTCGCGCTCAAGCAATCTAGCGCGATAGAGGAGCAATATGCGTTTACACGGACAATTGAAAACCTGGAACGATGAGCGTGGCTTTGGCTTCATTCAGCCGCGGCCCGGTAATCACGAGGTCTTTGTACACATATCAGAATTCCCACGGGACGGCCAGCGACCAGCGGTCGGCGAGCCCCTGTCATTCGAGATTAGAACCGAATCGAACGGCAAGAAGTGCGCGATCAAGATTGCCCGCTTGCAACCGACAGAACCGCGGCAACCCGCTCGATCGCCGGCGAGACGACAACCGCGCGGCTCCAGGCGCAGCAGCCGATTGCTCGGCTCCGCCGTGGCGATTGCCGTGGCCATTGCCTTGGGCGCTGGTGGGCTGCGGATCTACTACTCTTACGCACCGGAGTCTTACGCACCGGAGCAATCGGACGGCGAACCGTTATCGGCGAATAGAGCCGACAATCGGCGCCCAGCGCCGCGGTATCCTAGATACCGTTGCGATGGGCGAACCTACTGCTCCCAGATGACATCTTGCGCTGAGGCACGCTTTTTCCTCAAGCACTGCCCCGGTGTCAAGATGGACGGAAACAATGACGGCGAACCCTGCGAGCGGCAATGGTGTCAATGAGTGAGCTAGCGACTCACCCTGCCGAACCGCCACATAGCGCGATCAGCCCCTCTAACTCCACCTCGTCGAAACCAGCGCGACGACGATCAGGCAGGTTCAGCGGACAGGGCATCCGACCGCGCCCTCGGCTCAGCAACCGCTCTCTAATCAGACGCAGATAGGTCGCTCGTGGTTCCAAGCCGCGCTGCTCGCAGAGCCAGCGAAACCAACGGCTGCCGATCGCCACATGCCCCACCTCATCGCGCAGGATGATCACCAGGCGATCGGCGGTACCCTGATCGCCGACCGCACGCAGGCGCTCGATCATGCCCGGTGTCACGTCTAGACCGCGGGCCTCCAGCACACGCGGAACCAAGGCCATGCGTTCAAGCAGGTCATCGGCGGTCTCGCGCGCCATCTCCCACAGGCCGTCATGGGCCGGGAAGTCGCCGTAGTCATAGCCCAACTCGCGCAGCCGTTCGCGCATCAAACTGAAATGATAGGCCTCTTCGTTGGCGACACGCATCCAATCGGCGTAATACTCCCAGGGCATGTCAGCAAAGCGCAGCACCGCATCAAGCGCCAGATTGATGGCGTTAAACTCAATGTGGGCAACGGCATGAATCAGCGCCGCCCGCCCCTCGGCATTCGTTAGCGCGCGCTTCGCCAACCGACGCGGCGCGACCAGTTCTGGTCGGGGCGGTCGACCCGGTTGGTCAAGCCGGTGATACCAGGCGCCCGCCGAACCATCACCCCGGTCGTCGGCACAATCCTGGAGCCCAGACTGGGATTCGCGCGGGCTCCCAGACCGACTTCTAGACCGACTCCCTGACTGGACCCGAAGCCCAGCCTCAAACAGAGAGAGACCAACCTGCAAGCTGACAGGTGGATCGCAAGCGACCTCTGCTTCCGCCCGCCGAGGGTCGAGCGGCGATTCGCCGCTGAAGAAGCGGCCCGCCGCAGCTCGGGTCCGCTCGGCCTTGCACGCCGGGTCGCATTCGTCGAAACAGGCAAGGACCGACTTGAGGAAATTAGGTTGCGTCATGAGCCGCAAACAACTTAAATGGTGAAAATAGGAAATGCATCTAAAACAAGATACCGCTCGTCATCGCTTGATGATCCGCTCTGGAGGACAAAACGACCATGAAGTTCTGTACAGAATGCAACAATTCGCCGTTGCCCTACCTCATGATAGCGCTGATCGCTACCCTCATTGCGTCAATGACTTGGCTGACGCTTGGGCTCTCGACGAACGAACCGCTGGTACGTATCGGCAGCAGTATCGCTGTATTCCTCGCCGTTGGCGTCACGCTGTGGCATTACGTGGCATCTTGTATACAGCGCCATTGCCGACACCAGCAGCGCTATGGCCGCGCACCTACCACGCGGTGAGCCTGACGTCCAGGGTCATGCCGGATCATTGGCGCTTGTTTCACGGATTGAAACCGCGGTGACCTGATTGCGGAGATAAACCGGCAATGCCTGGTCCGGAGGCACCGCAAGGCCGTGCGCAAAGGACTGGTTCGCGTTAAGAGGACTGACGCCCGCCGACCTGCAACAGCTTACCGCTACCGCGGTTGACGTGGCCTACGTACTTAGAAAATGCGTCGGCAGGACACAGCACCCACCCGCGGAACGAGTCCTTGAGGGGGCGCTCACGGAGCCTTGGCGGCTCGTCGCGAGTGACCTCTACTTTGATCACATTAGAGTCGCCCAAAACACGTTCTGGCTCCACGAGCCGGCTATCCGCGGCCCAACGCTTGAGCATATGATAGAAGTCGCCGGTCCGGCAGCGACGGTCGGTGAGCCGGTCCGCGAGTCCGAGCAATAGCAAGCGCTTATACTCGATCTGAGCATCGAAATCGTCGTCGAACACGGCGACGGTATAGCCGGAATCCAGCGGTACCGTACCTCTTACAACCAGATACACGAAGAGATCGTGCAGATCTTGCCAGGTATGCTTCGGCCAAGACCTGTCCCAATCAATGCCATAGCGAAGCTGTCGGCCGATAAACCGAAAGGTTTGCAGCAGTAGCCAGTTGCGTTCACTGTCGTCTTCCACCAGCATGCTGCCATTTTCGCGATCGAGTTCGTACAAGGCTTGGCGGAGATTGCGGGTCATCAGCAGCACCAGGCGCTGCTCCAACGTCAGCCCGATGGGGCCGGCGTCATCGCCACGCGTCTCGGCGCGAGTCGGCTTGGGCAAGCCACCGAGCGCTTTGAGTACGGGCTTTTTGCAGCATTGCATCATATAGAGGCGCGTCTCCGAGCCCATTTCGGCCTTGAGAATGCGGTCGAGTTCAAGCATCAGCAACGGCAACGCCTGATGCAAATCGTGCTTGCGCAACGACTCCAGACGAGCGATAACGGTATCCGGCGAGAAAACCTGAATAGCTGCTTCCGATTGCGATGTGTTGACAGCGTTCCGATTCATTCCAAGCTATCCGATGGCCATCGGCCTGAGTCCTGAGCCGTATGCCCGCGTCTATCGCCCGACTTCTCCTGAAGAGCGGGCAAGTCAGTCATCCCTAATCTGAGCGCCATGGCCGATGGCCGCCACCGGCTGAACGCTTGTTTGTCCGCCTTGGACGACAGATCCAGCGGCTTTCGAGAATACTATAGCCGAAAGTGCTCGCGAGCGCTGCCGGTGAAAACCGGTCAAGACATCGCGGGCACCGCGCCGCATTGCTTGACTGGGCCTGGGACCGAAAAAAAGGCGCTGACATCTTCGAGGTTTCGGGTTTGCGCCATCGGCGGCAGACTGTTGATAAAGGCCCTGCCGTAGCCGCGATCAAGCAGACGCGGATCGCAGACCACCAATACACCCCGATCCGACGCGTCACGAATCAGCCGGCCGGCCCCTTGCTTCAGCGCGATCACGGCCCGCGGCAGTTGATGATCGCGGAACGGATTGCCGCCGCGACGCCGGAGCGAGTCGACACGCGCCTGCAAGATGGGGTCTCCGGGGGAGGCGAACGGCAACCGGTCGATGATTACGCACGAGAGCGCCTCACCACGTACGTCGACACCCTCCCAGAAGCTGGCGGTACCGAGCAAGACCGCGTTGCCGAGTCGCCGGAAGCGATCAATGAGTTCCGCCCGCGGCGCCGTACCCTGCACCAGCATCGGATAGTCGAGCCGACCGTCGAGCAAGCTCGCCGCCTCGCGCAGGGCGCGATGGCTGGTGAACAACAAGAAGGCACGTCCGCAACTCATGGCCAGGATGTCTAAGCTCAGCTCGGCGACGCGCCCGCGGAAGCTCGTATCGGCTGGATCGGGCATGTCGCGGGGGACATACCACAGCGCTTGATTGGGGTAGTCAAACGGACTGTCCCAGCGCGCCGTGCGTGCGTCCTCGGCACCGATTTGGGTCGAAAAGTGCGTGAATGAGTCTCCGACCGCCAGCGTGGCAGAGGTAAACACCCAGGCCAACGCATGACGCTCACGATAGGCGCGAAAGATATCGCTAATCTCCAATGGCGTCTGATTTAGGCGAAAGCCTGGACCCTGCACGTCGAACCAGCGGACCTGCGCCTCATCTTGGGCGCCGGTCAACTGATCGAGCCGCTTCGCCATCGCCTGGCAGCGGCCCAGGCAATGATCAAGCCCCTTACCGCGCCCCGACAGCAGGTCCAGTGCGGTACCGAGGCGCGCGAGCATATCGGCGAGTTCATCCAACAGCGACTGCACGTCGGCATTCGCGTCAATTTCACGCCAGGGGGCACGGCGGTCACCGCCCCCGAGACCGTCTCGCAGGTGCCGCACCAACGGACGCAGTTCGTTTGCCAGCAGCGGGATCTCGGGCGCATCACCGGCCTCGCGCGCGTACTCATTGCCGACGTCCCGGGCGAAATCCAGCAATTGCCGACTGCTGACGGACAATCCGAAAAAGCTCGCCGCGACTACCGGAATCTGGTGCGCCTCGTCGACGACGATGCAGTCCGCGCCCGGCAAGACCTCGCCAAAGCCCTCCTCACGCAGGGCCATGTCGGCGCACAGCAGATGATGGTTGATCACCACCATCTCTGCCTCCTGGGCGCGTCGCCGGGCCTCGACCAGATGACAGGTCGACCAAGCCGGACAGTCCTGCCCGAGACAGTTGTCCGCGTTGGAGGTAACCACGGGCCAGACGGGCGCATCCTCGGGCAGCGCCAACTCGGCGATATCACCTGAGTTGGTCTGGGTCGACCAGGTCCGAACCCGCGGCAGGTCGCGCCGAACCTCTGGCCGCTGGGCCGCCGGATTGGCGACGGCCAACTCAAGCCGGTGCCGACACAGGTAATTGGCGCGCCCCTTGAGCAATGCGACACGCACCGGCTGTCCAAGGGCATCGCGAATCAGCGGGATGTCGCGACGAAACAGTTGATCTTGGAGATTACGGGTGCCGGTGGAGACCATGACCTTGCGGCCGCTCGTCAGCGCTGGCACTAGATACGCGAAGGTCTTGCCAGTCCCGGTACCGGCCTCGCAGATCAGCGTATGCCCGCTGACGATCACCTCCGCGACGGCCTTGGCCATGGCCAGTTGCTGGGGACGCACGGTGAAGCCGTCGAGACGCTCGGTGAGCAGGCCGCTCGGGCCAAGGATCTCGTCAATGCCTACCGCCTCGTTTTCAGCCATCGCTTCAGCCGTCGCTTCAGCCGTCGCCGGCCAAACGCTCCGCCTCAAGGGCGCCCTGGACGTCGCCGGATTGGCGCCGGACGGTCGCGATGACATCCCAATTGTTCTGTTGGAGGTTGGCCTGATCCGCGGCCAGGGCGTTGGATCGCGCGGCCAGATTACCAGCCTGCGGCCCTAGACCTTGCTCTAGTCGCACCCGTGCCAACCGATTCCACAAATACGCCTCCTGAGGTTGAATGCGCAACGCGCGCTCAAGCGTTGCCGCAGCGCCGGCATAATCGCCGGTCTGTCGTTGCTGCTCGGCGCGGCTCGCCAAGGAGTTCACCGCGGGCGGCATGCCTGATGGCGCAAGCGCGGACGGCGGCGGGGCCACTGCCACCTCCGGAGCCGGTGGTGCCGCGGGTGCTGAAGCTGGTGAGGGTGCCGGTGTCGACGCTGGAGCCGGAGTTGGCGCCGGAGTTGGCGCCGCGGGCGCGGACTGCGGCGGCACGGCGGGCTTCGGCTGCTGAGCAACCTCGGCCGCCGGCTTTGGCGCGGGCTGCGACTTCGGCGCGGCCTGGGGCTTGGGCGGGGCGACCGGAGCCGAGGATGGTGCTGCCGACGGCTGTGCTTGAGGCGCCGCGACCGCCGGTTCGTCGTGCGGATTGGGTTCAGGCACCGGGTCGGGAATCGACTCAGGCGGCGTATAGGCATACACCGTTGTCGGGCGCGGCTGGGCGGGCTTGGGTTCAGGAGTCGGCTCCGGATTGGTTTCCGGGGCCGACGCCACCGACTGCGCCGCCGGCTTGCCCGACTCGACAACTGGCGCTGGCGGCTCTTTGCGCTGTGGCACCGCGCAGGCCGTGAACAGCAGCGGGATCAGTATCACCGGCAATGGTCTGTACATGGTTTAGTTCCCGTAGAAATCGCTCATAAACGGACTGACATTGCGTTCTGAACGCCGTTCGGTTTGGCGCGGCTTGGGTTTCGAATCTGGCCGAGACTGTCCCTGGGCAACGACTGGCGAGGTCGGCTCCGGCTCCCTGCTGGCGGCCGTCTCATGTCGCTTGGGTCCACCGCCACCCCCGCCCCTACTCCCACAGGCACCGACATGGCCGCGGCTAAAGGGTATGCCGGAACTGCCGCAGGCGCTGGCCACGACGATGCTGTCCGGAGGCAGTTCGTTCAGCGGCTGGGCCTCAAGCCGGGCCATGATGTCCCCCCACAGGCGCAGCGCGCCGGTGGAACCGGACAATCTGGTGGGCTGATTGTCGTCACGCCCGATCCAGGCAACGACCACCTTGTCGCCGCTGAACCCGGCGAACCAACTGTCACGCATGTCGTTCGTCGTGCCGGTTTTCCCCGCCACCACCAACCCCGCCGGCAGGCGCTGCTTGAGCCAAGTCGCGGTGCCCTGCTTGACCACCTGACGCATGGCCCATTGGGTCAGATAAGCCGCGTCGTCCGAGACCACCGGCTGTATCGCCAATGGGTAGCGGTTCAATGGAAGACCGGAGGCGTCCAGAACCTCACGAATGGCGCGCAACGGCGTCCGAAAGCCCCCAGCAGCAATGGTTTGATAGACCTGCGCGACCTCGATAGGCGGCAGTGAGACCGAGCCGAGCAGCATCGCCGGGACCTGGTCGATGTTGCGCATGGCGCCAAGGTCCCGCAGCATCCGTGCCACCCGGTCGACCCCGAGCGCCAGGCCCAGATTGACCGTAGCCAGGTTGTAAGACTTGGCCAACGCGCGATACAGCGGCACGTTGCCATGCAGCCTGTGGTCATAATTCTTGGGTTGCCACAATTCGCCGCCGGCACGTAGCGACACGGGCTTATCCGCTAGTGGCGTAACCAACGAATAGCGTTCGGGCTGGGTCAGCGCGGTGAGGTAGATGACCGGCTTGATCAGCGAGCCGATCGGACGCACGGCATCTAACGCCCGGTTGAATCCGGCAAACGCCCGATGGCGACCCCCGACCAGCGCCAGCACCTCACCCTGAGCCACCGATGTGACCACGGCGGCGGTCTCCAGTGTACCCGCCTGCAAGCCGTACTTCTTGTCCAGCGCCGGCATGCGCTCGCTCACCGCCTGTTCGACGTCCGCCTGCGCCAATGGATCAAGGGTCGTGAAGATGCGCAGGCCCTCGGAGCGCAGGTCTTCTTCGCGATAGTCGCGCTGCAACTGGCGGCGTACCAAACTGACGAAAGCGGGATAATCGCTGCTGGGTTTTGCTCCGCCATCGCGTAATCCCAGAGGCGACTGCTTGGCGGCGACGGCATCCGCGACGGAGATGATCTGATGATGGGCCATCAGGTCGATCACCAGATTACGGCGTTGCAACACCTTGTTTGGATTGCGGCGCGGATTGTACTCGGACGGGCCCTTGAGAATAGCGACCAGCAGCGCGGTTTCCGGAATGCTCAATTCGTCGAGGTCACGGTCGAAGTAAAAGCGGCTGGCGAGACCGAAGCCATGAATGCCGCGGCTGCCGTCCTGCCCCATATAGACCTCATTCGCGTAGGCGGTCAGGATCTCGTCTTTGTCGTAGCGGTAGTCCAACAGCAGGGCCATGTAGGCCTCGTTCAGCTTACGCTCCAGCGTGCGTTCCTGGGTCAGATAGAAGTTCTTCACCAACTGCTGTGTTAGGGTACTGGCGCCCTGTACCATTCGCCCTGCCATCAGATTCTCGTAGGCAGCACGGGCAATTCCCTTGGGGTCCACACCATGGTGGCGGTAGAATTTTCGGTCCTCAACCGCCAGCAAGGTCTTAATCAGCCGGTCTGGCAACTGCTCGCGCCGCAACAAGACTCGGTCTTCGTTATGGGTGGGATAAATGCTCGCGATCAACGCCGGGTCCAGGCGCACTAGGGCCAACGGCGAACCGCTGTCGGCATCCACCAGATCCGTCACGACAGCGTCCGAGACTGTCACCAAGACCCGTCGCGCCGGCTCGTTGCCGTCCCAGAACCGGAACTCGCGGCTCTGAATCAAGACTCGCTCGCCTGCATTGCTCCAACTGCCGTGACGGCTCGCCGCGGAACCTTCGCGATAGCCGAGCCGTTCTAACTCGCCCTGTAGCTGGTCGCGAGTCAGCGCGCGGCCAACGTAGAGTTCCAGCGGGCGGGCGTAGACCCGCGCCGGCAGCGCCCAGCGCTTGCCCTCGAACTTGGCGCGCACGATCTTGTCGAGATGGATGCCGTACAGGCCGGCGACCAGACCGACGGCCAGCACCAGCAAGAAGAGAACGCGAAACAACGCTCCCCAGAACGAACCGCGACCTTTGCGGCGGTCCGGCGGCGTTGCGGGTCGAAGAGTTGATTTTGGCATGCTAAACAGAGAAACGTTACCATGAACCGATAGGATTCATTTTCCGGGAGACACCGAGCCACGGACCTGATGGCGATGGACCTTTGGCCCAGGGTCACGAGCGGGTCCGATTCACAGCCATGGCCAAACCCAGAGCGGATGCCGCCACGACCTGTTTCTTCAGGGGGTTAATACTCCCATTGCATGCGCTTTGTCACAAGCACAATCAGCTCTTGATGCCGACACCGCGTTCAAGCAGGTACAGGCTATACCAGCCAAGCACGGCGATGCAGCCGAGGATGAGCCCAAAGGCCACGAAAAGCGGAATGTCGCTGACGCCCAGCAGACCGTACCGAAAGGCATTGACCATATACAACACCGGGTTGGCCAGAGATAGGGTTTGCCAGAACGGCGGCAGCAGTTCGATGGAATAAAACACCCCGCCCAGATAGGTCAGCGGCGTCAGCACGAACGTTGGTACGATCGAGATGTCATCGAAGCTATTGGCATAGACGGCATTGATAAACCCGCCCAACGCGAACAGGATCGACGTCAGCACGAACACCAACAGCGTGACCGGGTAGCTGTGCACGCTAAAGTCCGTGAATAGCATGGCCACCACCATGACCACGATACCGACAACGAGCCCCCGTGCCGCACCTCCGGCCAAATAACCTGCCAGAATCACCCAGTTTGGCGCCGGAGAGACCAACAATTCCTCAACATAATGCGAGAATTTGCTGCTGTAGAAGGACGATACGACATTGCTGTAAGAATTGGTAATGACGGCCATCAGCACCAGACCAGGTACGATGAAATCCATGTAGTCGAAGCCATCCATGGCCCCAATGCGATCACCGATGAGTCGCCCAAAGATGACAAAATACAAGGTGGTGGTAATGGCCGACGGCAACAGCGTCTGCATCCAGATACGCGAGAAGCGCACGACCTCTTTGTTGAGCAGCGTCGAAAAGGTGATCCAATAACGCAACCAACGGCCGGACTCGTACATTATATGACCTTTCCGCGGCCCTGATCGACCATATCCAAAAACAATTTCTCTAGCCGGTTCTGCTTGTTGCGCAGGCTGATGACTTCAATGCCACTGCGCGACAGCGCCTCGAACAGGGCATTGATGCTGTGCTCACGGCTGATCTGAACCTCAATGGTGCTATCGTCGACGGTCTCCATCACGAAGCCGCCGAGCACCGGCAACTCAGTCATGGGGCCCTTGAGATTCAGCACGAAGGTCTCGGTATCAAGCCCCGCGAGCATCGACGCGGTATCGGCGATCGCCTCAATGCGCCCCTGGTCGATGATGGCGATGGTGCGGCACAGGCTCTCGGCCTCTTCCAGATAATGCGTGGTCAGGATGATGGTGGTGCCGGCCGCGTTCAGTTCGCGCAGATAGGCCCACATGCTGCGCCTGATCTCGATGTCGACCCCGGCGGTCGGCTCGTCTAAGATCAGCAGGCGCGGTCGGTGCACCAGCGCGCGCGCAATCATCAAGCGCCGCTTCAGGCCCCCAGATAGCAGCCGCATCTCAGTCTTGCGCCGATCCCATAGATCGAGCTTGCGCAGATAGTATTCGGCGCGCACACGGGCCTCGGCGCGCGGGATGCCGAAATAGCCGGCTTGGTTGATCACCACCTCGGCCACCGGAAGGAACAGATTGAAATTGAATTCTTGGGGCACGACCCCGAGCGACAACTTGACCCGCTCTGGCTCGCGATCGAGATCCTGTCCGAATACCTCGACGCTGCCGGCGGTCTTGTTCACCAGCGAGGTCAAGATGCCGATCAGCGTCGACTTGCCCGCCCCGTTCGGTCCCAGCAGGGCAAAGAAATCGCCTTGATCGACGGTCAGGTCGACGCCCTTCAAGGCCTCGAAGCCGTTGCGATAGGTCTTACGGAGTTGGCGCGCGACGAGGGCTGGCATGAATACGCGCTCCGCTAGCGAGGCGATGCCGCGGACCGACGAGCGCACGGCATTGTGGTGTTAGACATCTGGGCGTCTTCAAGTGGGCCAAGCGCCGGGCGCCGAGGACCGCGCTATTGGGCAAAGGCGCATCTTTGGGCCTTGGATCTTGGCCCTCGGCCATTCCGGTGGCGAGCGCGTAAGCTACAGACTGCACCACCCGTTTGCAAGCGCGCTATAGACCCCGCGGCCCTGTTACTGGCCCCGACGCAACCCGGCAAACAACCCTGGATCGCGTGTCGCCGTCAGATAGGTCGCCAGCAGCCCGCCATAAAACAGCAGCGAGCCCGGCAGCAACGCCGTGAGGCCCCACAGCCACACAAGCGCGCCCGCGGACAGGCCCAGCCCGGCGGCATAGCCAAGCAGCGCGCGGCCTCGGACCGGTCGAGCGAGGCGGCGGTACGCCAGCACCAAGGCAACACTGAAGAATAGCGCCTTGATGCCGACCATCAGATGCAGCAGGCGCACCAATTCAGGCGCCCGCGCGATCGGGGCGCCAAAGACCAGACTGGCGGCCAGAACCGCGACCAGCCCGGCCGCGACCCCTACGGCCAGCGCGGCAAGCAGGATCGGACGCGCCAGCGCGACAGGCGGCTGCAAGACCTCGGCCGGCGCGGCCGGTGCAGCGGTCGAAAGCTCATCGACAAAACCTCTAGACATGTCTTGGACTCCCGAAAGCAGGATGCTGGAGATTGCTGGAATCAATACAGCTTAGCAGCCGCCTCGGCTCGCTGCTCGTCCTCAATGCGGGTGAGCAGCGCCTTCGCCCGCTCGCGCTCATCCTCGGGCGGGTCCCGCTCAAGGATGCGCGATAGATGCTCCATGGCACGCTCGCGCCGACCCTTGTGGTGGAGCACCCGCGCCGATAGCCACAGCAGTTGACTATCCGTCGGATAGCGAGACAAGGCCCGATCCAGTGTCAACTCGGCATCGCGCCATTCCTCGGCCGCGACTTGCGCCGTGACCAGCGTATGCGCTACGCCCAAGGACTCAGGCGCGAGTTCGAGCGCCCGGGTGGCAAAGGCAAGCGACTCGGGCAGGTCGTTGTCCATCTGGTACCAAGCCAGGTTATTCAAGGCAACCACATGGTCAGGCTGCATCTCGACGACTCGGCGGTACTGCGCGATCGCCTCATCGAGGGCACCGGCGCGGACCAGATGCCCACCCAGGCTGACACGCACCTCGGCATCGTCCGGGTGCTGCTCCAACCACAACTGTTGCCGCTTGACCGCCGTGTCGAGTAAGGCCGCATCGGCCTCGGCATTGGCCAGAGCCATCAAACCGCGTTGGCTCGGCGAGCGCGTATAGGCGCGGCGCAGGCTCGGCACCGCCTGTATTGCTCGGTCGGTCGCCGTCAGGATCAGCCCTTCAAGGAGATCCGCCAACGGCGGCCTGGTCGGATCAGCAAGCACCGGCTGCAACAGACGCTCCGCGGTGGGGAAGCGCTCGGTTGCGATATGCAGCCGCACCAGCTCCAGACGCGCAAGCTGATCGCTCGGATCGATCGACAGCATTTGCGTCAGCGCCGCCTCGAGCGCGACCTTGTCGTCCAACTCGGTCAGCACGCGCGCATAAAGGGCGTAGGCTTGGCGCGAACGCGGTCGCATTGCAATTAGCTCGCGGAGCTGGCGTGCCGCCAATTGCAGCGCGCCCGATGCCCGCAGCGCGTCGGCCAGCAAGTAAAGATAATCTCCATCGCGGCGGAACACCTTCGGCGCCTTGTCCTCAAGCGCCGCGACCGCCGCCTGGGCTCCGCGCTCTGCTTCCCGTTCGGAATCCGGTTCGGCATTTGGCGCCGACTCACTTGGCCTATCAGCATCCCGCAGCAGCAGGCGCGCGAGCTCCATACGCGGCTGCAGCGCCCGCGGATGGGCCGCTACCGCCTGTTTCAGCAGGCGAATGCCATCATCAACGCGCTGCTGCAACACCGCCACCTGGGCCTCACCGAGCAGCGCCGGCAGGTTATCGGGAGAGGCGCTCAGGATCGCCTGATAGCGACCGCGCGCGGCATCAAAGTCTCCGGAGGCAACCGCCAGTCGGGCAAGTTCGACATTGGCCTCGGCATTTGCCGGCTGCGAGCCTAGAATGGCTTCGAACGCCTTCGTCGCGGCCGCGATCTGACCGGCCGCCTGGTGCATTGCGCCCTTCAGGAAGAGCGCCTTCATGTCACCCGGATAGCGCCGTAGGTAGGCATCCGCCCAACGCTCGGCCTCGTCCCACAGGCCCTCGCGGACATGATAGGCAATCAGGTACTCATACGGCGGCCGGTAAGCCGGATGCGCGTCAAGCAGCCCGGTCAGCTTCCCTAGACCGCGCGCATCGGAGCCGCTCAGGATCAGCGCGACCGACAGATCGAGCTGCGAACGCGGATCATCGGGCGTGAGCGCCACCAAGTCGGCCAACACCGCGACCGCCTCCGCGGCCTTGTTCCGCGCGACCAAGGACGCCGCTAGCAGACGCTTGGCCGCGCGATTCTTTGGCACCGCCTTCGGCAACGGTTGCAGAAAGTCTTCGGCTTCCACGTAGCGCCGCTGCGAGAAGCGGATGGCGCCCAGCAGCATCCGCGCCGTCACATTGCCGGGTGCCTCCCTCCACACTCGCAGCAGCCAGTCCTCAGCCAGCTCTTGCCGACCCAGCGTATAGGCCGCCACGCCGCCGTAGAGCAGCGTGCCGAAATGCCTAGGTTGAAGCGTGTTGGCGGCCTCGAAACTGGCCATTGCCCGTTCATGCCGAGCGTCCAACAACAACAGCCGAGCGCGCAGATAGTGTGCGGCGAAGGTGTTGGGCACCGCCGCCTCGACCGCGACGGTATCTTCCTCGGCGCCGTCAATCATGGCGAGATCCAGCCGCACCTCGCCGCGCAAAAAGTGCAACTGTACCTTCGAGGCGCTGTACTCCAACGCGCGTCCATACAGCACCTCGGCCTCATCAAGACGGCCGGCATCACGGACGATATCGGCTAAACCACCCAAGGCATCGGCGCTGTTGGGATAGACCGCGATCAGTTCCCGAAACGCAGCCTCGGCCTGATCGCGCTCGCCCCGCTCCAGCAATACTCTGGCGCGACCGACGCCGACCGCCTCGCTGTCGGGCGCAAGACGCAACGCCTCTTGAATGCGCGACTGAGCCTGATCGAAACGCTCAAGCCGCGCGAGGCCAAGCGCCTGCTGCGCCAAGACCTCGGCCCTGGCGTCGGATGAGGTCGCCCTCGGCAGTTCTAGGTCGAAAAGTTTGTCGAAGTCGTCGCGTGCCAGCAGGGTCTTCGCCAGCAGCGGCATCACCGACGACGGGCTGGTGCCCAGCGCGAGCGCCCGTAGCAGATGCGATTCGGCAAAATCAAACGCGCCGAGTTCGTAATGGAGTTGCGCTAGGCGCCAGCGAACTGATGCATTGTCGGGATCGGCGCGCAGGGCTTGCATCAGCACAGCAATGGCTGCCGAGCGGTGGTTTTGCTGCACCAGGCTGTTCGCCTGGGCGGTCAGCGATTCCGTTGTCGCCGACGGCTCACCTTGGCATGCGCTGACCAGCAATGTCAGTATTGCGGGCGCTAGAAAATATAGCAGGGTCGCAGCCCCCGCGGAACGAAGAGAGCGACGCTCGGAGAATCGATGCGAGCAGCTGGGATTCATGTCACTGTGCTACCCTATTGGTCTAGTCCCGGCAATTGCGGGTAACCACAATCACGCCAGTTCATGCTTCAGGGTCTGATAAGACAGCGGTGAATGAACAGGATGGGTCTGCGGCGTTAGTTCCAATAACCGACGATTTTTCTTGTCGCCATCAACCCAAGCAACCCGGCAACCATCAACCAGGCAGGGGGCGGCGTCAGCACCCCGGCTGGAGGGGAATTTGCGGCCGCGTTCACGTCGGCCGAGGCCGAGATTCGCATCTGATACGTTTCGTTGATGGCTAACGGTGTCATGCCCTGAGTCGTATAGGAATAAATCACCCCGCTGGTTCCAGGCTGCTCAGGGTCCGCGTCTCCTGGCGTTTGGGTGAGGGCCGAGAGATTCAGTGCTTCCGGCAACCAAAACAGCGCCACTTCAGGCGGTCCGCTCGGAGGTGTTGCCAGCATCAGGATTTCGAACTCAAGGTCTGCCTTGGCTATGCTTTCGGAGCCTTCGCTCTCAGATAGGTACGCATATGCCTGGGCGACAAAGTCGATTTCGAAATAGGTATTAAAGCTACCGTTGGCGGTGAAATCAGCGTCGTTATCCCATTGCGAAACCGACGACGCCTCCAACGTTGTATCGGGTTCTAGAACCGGCAACGACGCATCCGCGCGCATTCCCAGCCACTCCCCGCCGGAAGTGACACCTGGTACGTCGGCATAGAAGCCATCCGCGTAGAAGTCACTGTTGACGAACTGCCCGGTTGCGTCAAGCGGAAGGGGTTTGAAGTCGCCAGACGCAGGTGCTGATCCGCTATTCTCTCCGATCGTAACGCTGCCCCCAGGGTCCACGTCCGACCCGAGTTCGGAACGCGTTCTGTTCGCAAGAGACCCGTCAGAAGATTTCGAACCGCCGACGTCTAGCAGGACAAAGATATCGGCGGAGTCATTGCTTGCGGTGACAGTCGTATTTTGACCGGTCCCGTCCAATGCCGTGGTCAGTATCTGATCGGCCGGCGAATGTTTGCCGTCCTTATCACTGTCGACATACCAAACGAAGTTGGTGATTTCTAGAGATGCACTTGCCAATGCCGAGGCGCTAGCCGAGGGCGCAATAATCGACAGCACTAAGGCCGCAGCGCAGAGAGCGCCTGATCTAAGCATCGTGAACTCCAGGACCGATCTTCATCAGAATTGTCTTCTTGTCGTAACGTTTGGAGCCTGGCAACCGACGGTCGCCGCGCTGGGTTCATCTCCTAAGGCGCGGCGGCTACTCAGGGAGGGAATTTAACACTTGTGCTCGTCATTACGCGGTATAGCGCAGTTTCTGCAATGTTCACGCCATAATATTCAAGCTGCTGAAAAAAATGAGATTTAAAAATCGTAGCCAAGCAACGGTCTTCGGCAAAGTAGCAGACTGTAAAATTTCCTGACACCATAGCAATGCCAATACGCCTGCCTAGCCACCTAACCCCTAATGCTTCCAGAAACCATCCTTCCGATACAACCCGTCCCGACGCAACCGGACCCAAGGCAACCAAACAGGACTCAGCCCCTACTGCTCTGCGACGACAGTCCCGAAATCTTCCCTCTGCTATGGCGGTTCGGACTGTCCTGCCGCCACGTACCGCCCAACGGGACCATCCCAGGCAGCTACTGGGGCGCACCGGAAGCCGGCTTGATCGGCGATACCCTGTACCTCAGAGCCGACACGCCGCTGCATTCAGCACTGCACGAAAGCT
>JGI12109J20283_10025311_pt1 | contig 67788 bp, 58 predicted proteins | sample ElkSlonscriptome_12_FD_20283 | JGI IMG/M metagenome (IMG submission 20283) | reverse complement strand
CCACCGAGCCAGCCGGTGTTCCACACATTGATCCAAGCATCGGAGTTGATTGATTTCACCGCCCGGTCTATCGCAATCACTGAAAGATTCAGCAGGGGTACGCACAACAGCTTGTCGTAGAAAGTGGGCACACCGATTGCACCTAATATCCAATAGAGCGCGAACACTCCCAGGCCATAGAGCATTCCGAACAGGGTTTTGCCCAGAGGTGTACGAGGCGAAGTCGATGGATCCGTGACCAGAAGATGTAAGCCGAGGAACACCGCCGCCGGAATTTCAGAATCGAGAAAATAGGGCACGCCAGTGCTGGCGGAGTACAGCGCACTGAAACCCAGCAAGGTAATGGCGGCCATGCCGGCGACCAGCGTGATGGAGAAGAAGTACATCACCACCAGCCCCGCCAAAAACAGGAAGGTGTAGATGTTGGGCGCCAGGGTCAGAGTCGACGCGATCTCCTGGCCCCAAGTCAGATGCGTAGTGCCCGTGGTAATCAATACCAGGGAGAAGAGTCCGAGCGCGAAGGCCGAGGGATTGAAGATATGGACATTGCGCCCATCCCGATTCCAGCGCACGTATTCTTTGCCGAGAAATCCCAGGGCGATCATCAGGAACTGCAGGTAAAACCAGTCGTCCCGAAACCAAAGAAAGAGGTTGACGCTGAGAATGATAGGTATAGGCCCGAAGCCCAGAGTGTAGTCCCGTTTTCGAGACCAGGAGAGAAGCATATCGAAGACATAGGCAAACAGTATCTGGGCAACGATCAGCCAGACATGGTCGTACACCGGGCGCCAGAAGAATCCCCAGTACAAATAGACGCTGGACTGCACCATTGCCTGAACATAGTGCTGGGACCGCAGCAGTACAAAAAAGCCTCGAAGCTCACCCCTCTTCTCACCGATCAGCCACAGATACGCCTGCCAGGCCAGTAGAGCTGCTGTCGCACCGTAAACCGAGGCCGTCAAATTAGCATTCGACTGCACCCGCGGCAGAATCGTCAGCGACAGCAGGGCAGCGGTCATTGCCAGGGGCACCCAAAACTGGCCTATCTTGAGTCCAGGCGAATCGTCCGGTCTCCCCAGCGGAGAATCTCTATGGGAGGACTTGTGTCTGCTGTTTGCTGCGGTGGCCATACTGCCGTCTGCCTGTCTGTTGGCGCCAAGTTAAAGTGCTTTGAAAGCATAGCCCAGCTTTCGGGCCAATTCAATTTGCCGGCCAGGCTCCAGCCCAGGTAATGCGAGGCGCTTGAAAAAAGCCTTTAACAGGCGTACTTTCAGAGGTTTACAGTATCTCGACTGGTCAGTAAGCCAGTTGAGTGCCTCGACCAGAACAACAATTACCGGAGGTAGTCCATGTCCGTTCGTGTCTCGACCCAAATCGCTCTAGCCCTCGCGAGCCTTCTATTGATTCCATTGAGCCAGGCGCAATCTGGCGATATTCCGCGCACTGCATTCGGCCAGCCGGATTTCCAGGGTTTCTACACCTTCAGAACGATCACGCCTCTGCAGAGACCTCCGGAGCTAGCCAGTAAAGAAGTGCTGACTCCGGAAGAGGCCGAAGAATGGGAGGCGTATGAAAATCGGCGCCAGAACCGCGACCTGATCATTGATTCGGTCGGCGGCGCTGGGTATCCACCGGGGGTAATTTCCTACAACGAATTCTGGTACGAGCGCGGTAGCGAGACGGTCGCCAGCCGGCGTACCTCGCTAATTTACGATCCACCTAATGGCCGCCTGCCGCCTACAAACGAAATCGGCAGTCAACGCCGCGGCGAGTATCAGCAGATGATTTTTAAGAGCGCTGGCCCCGAGGGCCGCACCACCGTAGACCGTTGCATCACCGGATTTGTCGGTGGTCCACCGATGATTCCCGGCTCTTATAACAATAATATGCAGATTGTGCAGACAGCAGACCACGTGATGATTCTCAATGAGATGGTGCACACGGCCCGGATCATTCCTTACAGCGATGAGTTCTCTGGCGTATCTAAGTGGGAAGGCGATTCTATCGCCCGCTGGGAAGGTGACACCCTGGTCATCGAAACCAGGAATTTTTACCATGATTACAACCTGCGCGGCATGTCCGATCAGGCCCATGTGGTGGAGCGAATTTCCCGACTCGACGACAACACCCTTAACTATGACTTCACCGTTACCGATCCCCTGTCCTGGGATGAGTCCTGGTCGGCGCGACTGCCGCTACGGGCGTCCTCTGACCCGGTCTTTGAATACGCCTGCCACGAAGGTAATCACGGACTGATGGGCATACTGGCTGGCTGGCGCCGCTACGAGGCCATGGGGTTCAATGGCGATGGTTCACCCAAGTCTGAATCAGGCACGGTGGCAACCGAGGAGTAGGCAGGCCACTCCAACTGCGGACCAAGAAGCCAGCCGGTGTTTCCTCCGGCTGGCTTTTTTCTACCCTGACTGCGGCACCGGCGGGCGATAATCCCACAAGACTGACAAGCAATACCTTACCGGCGACGTTGACGTTTCTCCGACCGAGCGCAACCTTTCTGAAAAATGAGCTCAAGGCCAATGACAGACCCTGACCAGACTCCCAAGGCTGATTCCGACGTCGATCAGGATCGGCAAGAGACTCGACTCAGCCTGTGTATCACCGGCGGCATTGTCATAGGCAGTATACTTGGGGCCGCACTGGATAATGTCGGCCTTTGGTTGCCTCTTGGCATGGTATTTGGCGCTGCCCTGGCGCTGTCACTGGATGAAAGTAGTGGGAAGACCGCAAGTGACGAGCAAAATGGGGGGGACGACTCTGCTCCTTGATCAGCATCAAGGACATTCACCAGCGCCCGCGCTTAGCTTGTGATCAGCTATTAATGGCCAGGTATTTGTCGACTATGAAATCGGGTTCAATCAGAGGCAGAGCTCGGACCTGCATACTGGCTCTGCTGTGCCTAATGGCTCCGCTGGCAAGTCAGGCTTCAGTAAATAGCGTATTCGTGCAGTCCCGGCTCGATTACAACGCAATTCTGATCTCCAGTGTCGATGTGATATTTCTGTATGACCCGGCCCTTGTGGAGACTATGCCCGACACCAAATCCGCCTGGTTTTCCGGTAAGGCTGGGTTTATTGAGGCCGCCGGGGACAAGGCTGACCTTGTGCATGTGTTCATCCCGCAGGGCTTCGACTCAGAAATGCTTAGCCTGCCCGATCGCCACGACGAGGCTGTTGCGGTCTACGTTTACGCTGAACACGACGCATCACAGCGTGGCCCGGTAAACATCACCGACATGGATGCTGTGCTGGTGGAAATCAATCAGTTCGGCATTCTGGTCTCGGCCCGCGACTGACCATGCCGCTGGATCCACAACTACTGACTATTCTGACCATCACTGCCGGCTTTATTGTGACGCCTGGCCCCAATTCGTCAACGACGCAAGCAACTACGGTCAACAGATTGCGCTGCTTTCGCTCTGGCTCTGGGTGCTGGCAGTAGCAATCGATAGTACTTATGCGCTGTTGGCAGGACCGCTACATAAAATTCTGAAGCGGCTGGACATGGGCCGGATACAAAATGGACTATCTGGCACTTTTTACCTTACAGCAGGCACTTTACTGGCAGGCAGCGATCACTTCTGGGCGAATGTTAGAGCGTGTGCCTGCGGCAGCACAGGCACAAATCGGCACTGCCCAGGGCCGGGAGAAATTCGCCCGTGGGCAGGAGTCAGGCGGTGACTGGATTGAATTGGTCCAGACCGTGGTTTATTCTTATCGCCCGTTTAAATCAGTAACGAGAGTTAATACATGACCAAGAATAAGATCATAAAGTCAGTCTGCCTTGCGCTTGGCATAAGCCCCGCGCTGGGTTTGGCGCAAGCCGACATGGCCCCCACCAACGACCTACCCAACCCCTACATTACTCAATCCGGCTATTTCAAGTTACCCGCCGGGCGTGAATGGGGCTCCTCCAGTACTGTGGAAATTCATCCCGATGGAGAGAGCGTCTGGGTCGCCGAACGCTGCGGTGCCAACATCAATGCCTGCGTAAACGATCCCGATGTCAACATGGTTATGCTGTTCGACGGCGACGGCAATCTGGTGCGCTCCTTTGGCGCCGGCTACATCGCCTGGCCCCACGGCATTCATGTTGACTACGACGGCAACGTTTGGATCGCCGATGCTCGCGGCACCGACACCATGGATGATTATGATGGTGAACCTTATGGCCACCAGGTTCACAAGTTCAGTCCTACCGGCATCCATCTGATGTCACTGGGTACAAAAGGCGGCGATCCAGGTGAGGGCTACTTCTATCAGCCCAACGACGTTCATGTTGCTCCCGACGGCTCCATCTTCGTGTCCGAGGGTCACTCCAACAGCGCCGACGTGCCGCAGCGGGTACACAAATTTGATGCCGCTGGCAACCATCTGCTGTCCTTCGGAGAACACGGCAGTGGCCCCGGGCAATTCATCCAGCCCCACGGCCTGGCTATCGATTCAACCGGCCGACTTTTCATCGCCGACCGCAGCAATAACCGGATTCAGATTTTCGACCAGGAAGGCAACTTCATCGACGAGTGGTACCAGTTCAGTCGTCTCAGTGGTATTTACATCGATGAAAACGACGTCCTCTACGGAGCCGATTCAGAATCCGGCTCGGTCAATCCGGCGCATGGCGATTGGACGCGTGGAATTCGTGTTGGTAGCGCCATTACCGGTGAAGTGGAATTCCTTATCCCAGACCCCAATCCGGATTGTCGCGGAACCTGTACAGCAGAGGGTGTCGTTGCCGACAGTCAAGGTAATATCTTCGGCGCCGAAGTCGGCCCCGTCGGCGGCATCAAGCGTTATGTCCGCCCAGTCCGCTAAGCTCGAGAGTCGGCCCTGATTTTCGGGGTTGGTTGGAGACGCACAGGATCGGAACAATTTGCCTAGCTGCTAGATCCGATAGTTAGCTGAATACTAAGGCAAATTGTTCCGACCTCATAGCTTAGGAATTCACCCCCATTCCTCCGCCCTTGTTAAAGATTGAGGATGCGCTTAAAAATTAAGAGCACCCTCAAATCCGGGCAAGAATCGAATTGAAAGTTGCACTCGGTCGCATGGCTCTGGACGCCAGTTCCGGGTCGGGTCGATAGTAGCCGCCAATGTCCATGGCGACACCCTGCACCGAGTTAAGCTCCTCGACGATTTTATCTTCGTTCCCATTCAGTGCTTCGGCTATCGCCGCAAACTTTTCCTGCAGAGCGCTGTCTTCAGATTGCGCTGCCAGAGCCTTGGCCCAGTACAGCGCCAGATAGAAATGGCTGCCCCTGTTGTCCAATTCACCCACCTTGCGCGAGGGCGACCTGTTGTTATCAAGGAAGGCTGCCGTCGCCGCGTCCAGTGAATCGGCCAGGATCTGCGCCCGGCGATTGTCGGTCACATTAGCCAAGTGCTCGAAAGATGCAGCCAGTGCCAGGAATTCTCCCAGGGAGTCCCAGCGCAGATGGTTTTCTTTTTCGAATTGTTGAACATGCTTGGGTGCGGAGCCTCCGGCGCCGGTCTCAAACAGCCCACCGCCGTTCATCAGGGGCACAATCGAGAGCATCTTGGCACTGGTACCCAGTTCCAGAATCGGAAACAGGTCAGTCAGGTAATCCCTTAGTACATTCCCGGTAACCGAAATCGTATCCTTGCCCGCTTTGATTCGCTCCAGTGAGTAAAGAGTGGCCTCGACCGGCTTCATGATGTGAATCTCAAGGCTGCTGGTGTCATGTTCTAAAAGACAGGCCTGCACTTTATTAATTAGCTCGCGATCGTGAGCCCGCTCTTCATTGAGCCAGAAGACCGCTGGCGTTTCGGAGAGTCGGGCCCGGTTTACAGCCAGCTTGACCCAGTCCCGAATCGCAGCGTCCTTAACCTGGCACATGCGCCAGATGTCACCCTGTTCGACCTGATGCTCCAACAGGGTCTTGCCTTCGGCGTCGACTACACTGACGCTGCCGGCTGCTGGAATCTCGAAGGTCTTATCGTGTGAACCATATTCCTCGGCCTTCTGGGCCATCAGCCCCACATTAGGAACTGATCCCATTGTGGTTGGATCGAAGGCACCGTGTTGCTTGCAAAAATCTATGACCGCCTGGTAGACACCCGCGTAGCAGCGGTCGGGGATAACTGCTTTCATGTCGTGTTGCCCACCGTCGGGACCCCACATCTTGCCGGATGTGCGCAGTGCCGCCGGCATGGACGCGTCTATGATGATGTCGCTTGGCACGTGTAGATTGGTGATGCCCCGGTCGGAGTCCACCATGGCCAAATCAGGCCGGTTTTTGTAGACAGCGGCGAGATCGTTTTCTATCTCAGTTTTCTTGTCAGCAGGAAGTGCCTCTATGCAGCTGTAGACATCGCCAATGCCGTTATTTGGATCGACACCCAATTCCTTGAATAACTCGGCGTGCTTGTTGAAAACTTCCTGATAGAACACTTTGACCATGTGCCCGAAAATGATGGGGTCAGAAACCTTCATCATGGTTGCCTTCAGGTGCAGTGAAAGAAGCACACCCCGGGCCTTGGCATCATTGATTTGTTGGGAAAAAAACTGTTGCAGAGCCTTGCAACTCATAAAGGTTGAATCAATCACCTCTCCTGGCTGCAGGTCGATGCCCTCTTTCAGCACGGTCTCGTTGCCGTCTGCCGTCCGGTGCCGAATGCTGACTCGAGTCGCCGCGGCCACGGTTGTCGACTGTTCGCTGCCGAAAAAATCTCCCTCGCTCATGCTGGCGACATGACTCTTCGAATCGGCCGACCACTCACCCATGGAGTGGGGGTTCTTGCGAACGTAGCTTTTTACGGATGCGGGGGCACGCCGGTCGGAATTGCCTTCACGCAAGACCGGGTTTACGGCGCTACCCTTGATTCGATCGTAGCGCTGTCTTACTTCCCGCTGCTTGTCGTCTCTAGGCTCGTCAGGATAGTCTGGAAGCTCATAGCCCTTGGCCTGGAGTTCCTTGATTGCGGCCTTCATCTGCGGAGTTGAAGCGGAGATGTTGGGCAGCTTGATGATGTTGGCCATGGGGTCTTGAGTAAGCTCCCCGAGATAGGCAAGTTCATCTGGTTGTTTCTGAGCTTCGCTCAGATAATCTGGAAAACTGGCGATTATCCGACCCGCCAGTGATATGTCCCGAATTTCCACCGCCACTTCCGATGCATCGGCAAACGCCTTGATGATTGGCAGGAGAGAGTAAGTTGCCAGTGCTGGTGCTTCGTCCGTCTCCGTGTAAATAATGGTGGATTTATTTCCTGACATCATGTTTCCTTATTGTGAGTTTTAAACCAGCCTGGAGCCAGCCGTCGGAGAGTCGCTGTAAGGAGCTATCCCGAACGCGAGCTAGATGTAGCTACAGCGAGAGGCGCTCGAGGAACCGGGAACAGGCTGCTGAGAAAGACGGGTATTATAACAGTCAGGATTTTTCAGTTATAGTCGTGCCCTTCTACCCACTCCTCAGCGTCTTCGCGCACTATCCACAGCCAATGACAGTCGAGACCCCGCTTCCAGACTTATTCCTGCGACCTGCAAGCAGCGACGATTGCGCCCTGATACTGCGCTTCATCCGCGAACTGGCTGAGTACGAAAGATTGAGTCATGAGGTCGTCGCCACCGAAAGCGTTATTCACGAATCTCTTTTTGGTGATTCCCCCTATGCCCGCGTCCTGATAGCAGAATTTCAGGGCGAACCGGTTGGTTACGCATTGTTCTTCCATAACTATTCAACCTTTACCGGACGGCCGGGAATTTATCTAGAGGATCTCTTTGTGCAGCCGAAACATCGGGGCAAAGGTTATGGGAAATGCCTGCTGGCCTATGTCGCCAGACTCGCCGTAGACGAACGCTGCAGCAGAGTGGAATGGTCAGTCTTAGACTGGAACGAGCCGGCGATCCGCTTCTATCGCTCTATCGGCGCAACACCCATGGATGGATGGACAGTACAGCGCCTCGATGGAGCTGAGCTGGCGAGCTTAGCCAATGAGTTTCCCACCCCCACAATGCCATCTGAGGATTAGTTAATGCAGGGTATCGTCTACGTAAACGGTGAATTTGTACCGGCGCCTGAAGCTCGGATCTCTGTCTTCGATCGCGGCTTCATTTTCGGCGATGGCGTCTATGAAGTTATACCAGTCATCACAGGCAAACTGGTGGACAAGGCCTATTTCCTTGAGCGACTTAGGCGCAGCCTAGAAGAATTGCAGATCGCCTGGCCCTGCGAAGAATCGACATGCCTGGAAGTAATGAATAAGCTGATCAGCGCCAACAAGCTGGAGGAAGGCGTGGTGTACGCTCAGATTACGCGTGGAATCGCGGAGCGGAACTTCCCTTTCCCCGAGGCGACCAGGAGCAGTTTCGTTGCCTTCACCACAACCATGCCGCTACTGAACAATCCGGCTGCAGAGACAGGCATCAAGGTCGTCACTACTTCTGACTTGCGCTGGAAGCGACGCGACATCAAGTCTGTGAATCTTTTGGGGCAGGTCCTGGCCAAGCAGGATGCCGTATCCCGTGCTGCCGACGAGGGCTGGATGGTGGAGGACGGTCTGGTGACCGAGGGCGTGTCGTCCACCGCTTACATCGTCAAAGACGATATCTTAATCACGCGCCACCTCAGCAACGAGATACTTCCCGGTATCAGGCGACGCACTCTCCTCGAGCTGGCCGCAGACCACGATATTTCCGTCCAAGAGCGAGCATTCACAGTCGAGGAGGCCCTGGCAGCGGACGAGGCATTCATAAGCAGCGCCACAACCCTGAGCCTCGCGGTCATTGAGATAGACGGTCATCCGATTGCGGATGGGCGACCTGGCCCAGTAAGCAAAAAGATGCGCGAAATTTATAAAGAAAGAATTGTCGCTGAAGCAACCCAAGCGATGTGATCAGCAGCGATCATGACTGAACGCGAGCGCCTGATCGATTGATTTCAGGCCTGCAAGATGCATCACCAAACGATCAAGACCCAACGCAACACCCGAACATTGTGGCAGTCCGTTAGCGAGCGCGGCGAGCAACCTGGCGTCGCTCTTAACAAGAGGCAATCCGAGCTCGGCTCGACGCTTAAGATCAGCCTTGAAACGAACCGCCTGTTCCGATCTGTCTGTCAATTCCTGATAGCCGTTAGCCAACTCCATCCCCCCCAGATACAGCTCGAATCGCTTTGCTACAAGCTGGCCTTCAGCGTCCTTTTCCAGTCTCGACAGCGCCGCCTGAGCGCACGGAAAGTCATAGATAAAACAGTCCCGGGGCAGTGCTGGCTCTATACAGTGAGTCAGCAATAGCTGCAGGTAGTCGGTACTGTCGAGTTCAGCGCTAGCGGACGGGCTGATGTCGATTTTCTCCTGCACCAGACGCTGCAGCCGGTCAGCGTTTTCAAGATGCGGATCAATCCCAAGCTGTTCCTGGAAAATTTGTCGATAGGTGAGCCGGGGTAACTCGGTAATATCTACAAGACAACGCAGATAGGCCACTATCTCGTTCATCAGCTCCACCATGCTGAAGCCAGGCCGGTACCACTCAATAACGGTGAATTCCGGATTATGCCGGGTGCCGGCTTCACCACGCCTGAATGCCTTGCAAATCTGGTAGCAGGCACCGACTCCAGCGGCCAGGAGCCGCTTCATGGCGAATTCAGGTGAAGTCTGCAGATAGGCGCTGTCCTGGTTCGCCTCTGGATTGGAGGCAACCGTCATAGAGTCCAGATGCACGTCGGTAACTGTGGTCGAGGCCAGTAGCGGCGTCTCGACTTCCAGCACCGCACGCTCTTCGAAGAACAACCTGGTTTGTTGTAGGAGTTTCGATCTGAGCTTTAGAACCTCAATCGAAGCGCCTGGCTTCCAGTCTGGCATGGATAGTAGATGCTTACTTATTCACCCGATTCTGATACTCACCGCTGCGTGTATCAACACGAAGCACATCTCCCACATTGACGAACAACGGCACTTTCACAACGGCACCGGAACTCAGTGTCGCAGGCTTGGTTCCCCCCTGGGCGGTATCTCCCTTCAGACCGGGATCGGTTTCAGTGACCTCCAGTTCAACAAAATTGGGAGGGCTGACAGAAATGGGAGCTTCATTCCAGAGCACAACCTGGTACGCTTCCTGTTCTTTAAGCCAGTCCTTCGCTTCGCTTATCGCGTTGGCGTCAGCTGCTAACTGCTCGAAGCTGCCGTCAGTCTTCATGAAGTGCCAGAACTCTCCATCTTCGTAGAGGTACTCCATGTCCACTTCCATCACGTCTGCTGATTCGATGGACTCGCCGGATTTAAAAGTTCTTTCCCAGACCCGGCCATTCATCAGATTGCGAAACTTGACCCGATTGAACGCCTGGCCCTTGCCCGGCTTCACAACTTCGTTCTCCAGAATCGAACAGGGTTCCCCTTCTACCAGAACTTTCAGGCCGGATTTGAATTCGTTGGTCGAATAACTTGCCATGTTCTCCCCTTACGGAAATGCCTGATAATGTCTGAACCGAGTGATTGTTGCTATGATGATTGGTTACCCCTACTTTCTCCCGGAAAGCGCAAAACAAGGAAGGTAGCAACCTGAGCACTATGCAGACAGACAGGCCTGAAAAATGGCAACAGATATTAGCTGATCTGGTTACAGATCCAAAGGAATTACTGCAGATCCTGGATCTTCAGCCGCATCCCGGGATCACTGCCGAGAACGGCGCCCGGCGATTTCCGCTGCGGGTTCCCCGCCCGTTTACCAGCCGTATGCGCAAAGGCGACTGGAACGATCCCCTGCTGCGTCAGGTCTGGCCCTTCAAAGAGGAAGACGAGCCGGTTGCCGGCCTGTCCACGGACCCGCTGGCAGAGAGTCAATATAATCCGCGGCCGGGTATTCTGCACAAATACCCCGGGCGCGCACTACTCAACGCTGCACCGCATTGCGCAGTGCATTGTCGGTACTGCTTTCGTCGTCACTTTGACTATGCAGCCAACACGCCCAGCCGGCGGCAGTGGCAGCTTAGCCTGGATTATATTCGCGACGACGACAGCATCCAGGAAGTCATTCTCAGCGGTGGCGATCCATTCTCGGCTCCAGATCGACAGCTAGCCTGGCTGCTGCGCGAACTCGATGCTATTCAGCACCTGCAAACACTGCGAATTCACACCCGCTTTCCGCTTATGATCCCGCAGCGAGTCACGACTTCACTGGTCGATACGATCTCAGCCAGCCGCCTGCAATCGATCGTTGTTCTTCACTGTAATCATGCTAATGAACTGGTCGGAGAAGATATCGCCACGGCTCTTGCAAAACTGCGCGTCGGTGGTTCGGTGCTTTTAAATCAGGCCGTGATCCTGGCCGGTGTGAATGACTCGACCGCAGCCCAGATTGCGTTAAACCGTGCGCTTTTCATCTACAACGTACTACCCTATTACCTGCATATGCCGGACCCGGTGGCCGCTACCCGACATTTCCAGGTCAGCGAAACCAAAGCCAAAGCAATAGTCACTGCGATGCGCACACGATTGCCAGGCTATCTGGTGCCCAGGCTAGTAAGAGAAATTCCGGGAGCGGATGCCAAGACTCTACTGGCTTGAGGCAGGGCATGAGTGTCTGCTAGAAATGTTCTGGATACCCGGCGTCTCATTTCCCCAGGCGAATTGATCCGCCAGCCATATGGCGTACCCTTGCGCGCAATCAGACAAACCGGAACCGATATCAGCCGACTTCTGTCTGCGCCCGCAACAGTGGCAGCACCGACAAACTGATTGGGGATTACTCCGGCTCCTGCTATTCTTGCCGCCAACCAAACCTGTCCGAACCATCCATCATGCCACAGTCCGGAGAGGCAACTGTCGATAAAGTTGCCACTGAAAACCCTAGCCCGGCACCCGTCCCCAAGCACATAGCGCGAAAATTCGCCTTCTCCGTTTGCCTGGTCGTGGTACTGGCAATGTGCAGTTTTTGGCTCATCAGTTTCTACAATACGCAGAATATCCTGAGACAGCAGGCAGATGTGCTGGGACAGGCGCTGGCCGAGCAAACAGCCGCCAGGCTGACCGAGCTCGTACTCGCCAACGATCTCATCAGCATGAATGTGGTTCTTGGTAGCCTCGCCCAGGCGGCGGCAATCTCCGAGGTCGCCGTGTTGAGCGTCGATGACCGGGTTATGGCTTCGGCCGCTTCGGCCGCCGCCGAATCATCGCCGCTGCTACCTGTGCCGCTACAGTTGGACTCACTACACTCGGAGTACAGAGCCAGCATTGCTCTGGAGGATACGATCGCCGGCTATGTACGACTTCAGCTCGACCTCAGCTATATCGAAGCTGGCCTGATCAATAATCTCCTTCTGGTACTGGGTGCCACCACACTTATCCTGTTCATAGTCGCCCTGATGGTGTCACTTTATTTTCAGACTCTGATCAGTTTTCCTTCCCGGCTGTTGGCCTTCTCACTGAGCAATATTCGCCGCGGCAAGATAGAGAGTTGCCCGGAACCTAAAACCAACACCGAACTCACTGAACTAATCCGTCAATACAATTCCACCGCTGAATTTCTTGCCCGCAATACCTATCTGGAGAACTTCGGTGAGCGCCTGCCCGGACCTGAGAACACGATACCCGACGTCGACCTGGACAATCACGAGACCAGCCTCCTGGCAGTGCAACTGGCCAATTTTCAGTACCTGGCCTCTACCCTTCCGAACAGGACTCTGGTTGCACTGCTGAATAAGTATTATTTCTTTGCCTGTAAGGTTAGCCAGCTCTACAGCGGCCACGTCAGTTTCTGCGCCGATGGGGAAGTCCTGATCGATTTCGCTGACGTGACCCAGGAAGAGGAGCAGGCTTTTCTTGCTATTTGCGCCGGCCAGCTCTTCCTGAAGCTCATTGCGGAGCTGGCGGAGGTCGACAATCAGCAGCTCCGACTCAAGTTCCACCTCGCCGTGCACAGCGGCAAGATGCTCACCGGTGTGTATTCACCCCTGACTGGTGCCAACAATCATCTCATTGGAGAGACACTGGACTACACTCGTCGACTCTGCGAACTGTGTCCAGATAATCAGTTGCTGATCAGCGCTGCAAGCCTGCTCCTCGCCGGGCCCGAAACTCGCGTCGACGCTGTGGAGTATTCGAATTCAGAGGCAGCAGATCCGGCGCGCACCTATCTCAGTCGGGAACCGATGTCGGACTACCGCCTTTTGATTGAGCGCCAGGCGAAGCTATTGGCCAGTCTGTACGCTAACTGACCCTGTTGTAAGAGTTAGGCATGCTCTCATCAATGCGGTCAAACCTCGGCGGGGCTTGCGCTGGGCAAGCGCTGCAATTCTTTAACGGGCAGTCGGCACCCCGGCGCAATGGCGTTTTATCAGGCGCGCCGACTGAAAGCTAGAAGCATGTCTGTATGAATTCAGGGTATCCTTAGTTCGATAAAGGATCAGGCCGCAATTGAAAGTGATAGACCTTGCTCTGGGTACCGGCACCGGTTTCCATATGAAAGGGCGCGCGACTTGAAATGGTGGCCCAGAGACCGCGACCACGCCAGCCGGCATCGGGATCGTCGATGCGGCCATCAAGCCACTTGGTGTAGAAACCGAGAGGATAGGGTACGGTCAGGCGAACCCATTCGCCGTCGTTGAGCACCAACAAACTGCCGGACTGATTGCCCGTATTGATCGGTGTATTGGCACCCAGACCGAGGGTATTGAATTGATCGACCCAGGTGTAATAGCTCCCCTCAGAGCTGCCGGATTGTTCCAGGTTCTTGAACTGGGGTAGCGGCTCGGTAAAAAAAGTCCAACCCTCGGGACAATGCTGTCCGGTGGCTTCCGGTCCATTCAATGGCCCGGTACACTGGCTGCGATCAAAGCGGCCCATGTGACCGCTCGCCATAGCCACCCAGGCCACACCATTGCGATCTATGTCCATACCACGAGGTGAAAATCCTTCTATCGCATTGCCGCTGTCATCCAGCGGCGGCTCGAAGTATTCAGTGATTGCTGTAGTGCTGGGGTCGTCGCCCGGTACTACTCGCACGACGCCACCCGGGTAGCCGAGCGTTGAACCCCAGATGGATCCGTCAGGTGCCGGAGCGACCGCGTACAAGCCCGTGTTGACGCGCTTGTCCAACTCCGGATCCAGCTCTGATTCCGGCTCGACGTAGTCATCGCGCCGGCCATTGCCATTGGTATCAAGCACAAAAGGTGTCCAGCCCTGAGCCGACACCGCGTCGCCGCTCTGCAAGTACTCCCGGGTATTCAGCCAGCCGACAACACTGCCGCCACCGCTGGTCCAGAGCGTGTCATCGGCATCTTCGGCGAACATCAGGTGATGAGTCCCAAAACAGGTGTCGATGGGAGTGTAGAGTTCGGTCTCGGGATCATAGACCCCCAGATGGCGGCCGGAGCGACCCAAGGGAAACTCTTGCGCCGATGGATGCTCGGAGCCTTGCTGACAATACTCCGGGACCGCTTCGGGTGCCCGCGCCCGCGCCGTGATCCAGACCCGGCCAGAACTGTCCATCATAGGATTGTGTACGGTAGTAGCTGCGTCCCAAATGGGTTCGTCACCCCAATAAGGCGACGTGCCCATCGGCGGCGAGGGCTCAGGGTTATAGGTGGGATCGGCAGGAAACACTGGCACCCGGTCGGTGCTGTGACTTTCAGGATCGAGAACGGGTAGGTAATCGGCGCTGTTTTCCAGGGCCCCGTATATTTTGCCGTAAGCGTTGACGGTCGGATCCCGGCGATCAGTAGATACCAGGTCATGCAGATATGCCGTAGGATCCGCCCAGTCCCACTGCGTGATCACCACATTTCGCTCCAGCCCTTGGGGTCGTTCAGGCGCCGGCGGCAGTTCGCCCGCTGCAATGCGGTCAGTCCAGTCGGCATACATCTCCAGTGCACCTCGATCGCCCATGCCCGCCAGGATCGAACTCATGAAAGCACCGGCCTGACCGGAGCGCAGGCGCTGATTCCAGGCATCGAAACTAGTTTCGGCATTGGCGAAGAGCGCGGGCACGGTCCGGGTTGCGGCATTACCCATCTGGTGACAGACCACGCAGCCGCCATTGGTGACGCGACGAATAAAATCATCCTGGGTGTGCACATCGGGGTTTATGCCGTTACCGTCTGTTCCAGTGCCCGGAAACTGATCGGCGGCGGGAATTTCCAGCAGTGAGTACCAGTAGCCCGCAGGATAGTACTGCGCCGCTGCGGTCGCGTCTGGCGCCAGTTGGGCATTGAGGTCCAGGCGCTGCCCTGGATCGGCGTCGATTCTTGTCGAGTCCACCAGGCCATAACCGCGGGTGAAGACCTCATAGTTCGCCGCAGGTAAATCGGGAATGAGGTATCGGCCCTGTGCATCGGTAACGACGGTTTTGGAATAGAGAGTACCTAAATCACGGGTCTCAGCAATTACCCAGACTCCGGCCTCGGGCCCATTAGAGCTGCGGACAGATCCGGCGATTGCCTCGCTATCTATGTTTAGTCCGGACAACGGTTCTGATTCGCTGCCTGCCGGCGGCATCGAGCTGGTAGCTACTTCCTGACTGCGTTCCTGATTGTCTTCCTGATTACCAGTACCGCTATCACTGCAGCTGTTGAGGGCTAAAACGGTGAGAAGTGTGAGAGCAGTGAGAAGAAACTTGGGAGGGCATGTTCGCATCTTAGGAACCTCTATATTATTGTTCTATTCGCGCTTTCTCTTCACTTTACGTCGATTTCGCGGTTCAGGCAACGAAGAGAATTGTAAGCGGCGTGAACGCAGGCACTGTCGTTAGCTGGCCTTCTATAAAGAATCCACTTAAGTACACTTCGAACGATGGCCCGTCGTTGAAGACAGACCATTGCTGTCAGCCGCTATGTATTTGCTTTTAGTCATTCTCACTCATAGCGAACATTACGAGCATCCGGAGGATTCCCAACATCTATTTCGATTGTCACGATGCTGTCCTCGCGAATGTCTTCCAAATAGTCATCGAGAATGTCAGTGCGGATACCGGCTTCCACATCAGCCTGCTCGGGAACGGTATAAGTCCGTGTAGTATTGATGGTCGCATCGACTTCCTCGCCGACTTCCAGTATGTAGAGCGTCAATTGGCGTTCTTCGGGGACTACTTCCAATACGCGGCCGCGCAGTTCGTCCGGATTTACGGCCAGAGCGCTCAGTGATGTAGCAAGCAATCCCAGAGCAATAATGAGTTTGATCTTAAGAGCATTCATAGAAACCTCCTGATATTGCAGTTTGCTTGTGATTTCGTTTCCAGACTTTTGTCCGGACTTCGGCCAGGCCAACGCGGGTATCCCGATCAATTATCCGCTATCCGGGATGAAATGTTCTTCTGGTGCGTTAAAGCTCGATGTGCCATGGATGCTCCCGTTCACGATGCTCGGAGTGGGTGACCTGCGGCGGTTTCCCGCCCGGCCCAGCGAGAACAGTTGTCGGGCCGGGCGCTCAGGCACACCGCCTGGAGGCCTTTTCGGCTAGGGTCTTCGTGTTTCAGCGATGAGAATAAATTCCCGAGGAGTCCTGCCTGAATTGATCAAAAGGCCATTGAGTTGATAGTCTTTGGCTCCGACAATCTAGGACTAATAATCATCATGAATAAGAAAAAAGCATTGATTTCCTTGGCAACCGCCAGCGCTGTGCTGGCGCTTCCGACTCTCACTTCCCTTGCACAGCAGGACGATGAGCCTCCGGCAATGGGTTTCTTCATTACCAGTGTCGGTCTGGGCGCCGGCGGCAATCTGGGCGGACTCGCCGGTGCAGACGCCCATTGTCAGGTGCTCGCCGAAGCCGCTGGTTCCACCAGAACCTGGGCGGCCTATCTGAGCACGCAGGGCGCGAACGCAGTGAATGCCAAAGACCGCATTGGCTCAGGACCCTGGGCTAATGCCAATGGTCTCATCATGGCCACCAGCGTCGAAAACCTGCACTACGACAACTCTAACCTGAACTGGACTTTCACCCTGGACGAAAATGGCAATCAATTCGCCTCGCGAATTGATGGCGACCCGGATTTCACCGTCCACGATGTGCTCACTGGCACTCAGATAGATGGTACGGCTTTCCCCACTGGACAGGATCGTACCTGTAACAACTGGACCAGTGATGACGCCGGCAGCGCCCACGTCGGCCATGCCGATCGCTATTCATTCACAACACCGGGTTCGCCCTGGAACTCCGCCCACGGCACGCCGGGCTGTACCCAGGCCGACCTGGTTCAGGTTGGGGGCGCCGGGCTGCTCTACTGTTTCGCCACCGACTGATTCAGGCTTAGTGGCCTGACCAACGGTTTGCAGTGCGATTTTTACTTGGGGATGCTCTGAATGAAGCTGAGATGCCTCTGGCTTGCAACCGGCGCGCCGGACCAAGTGCCTTACGCTGGCATGGTGACGGCTGTCAGTCCCGTCAAGGAATGGCAACGCGGCAGCAGAGGCTTTTCTGCATTACCAAGAGCGCCCTTGGACAGAGCTCGGCTTCAGTCTGCTAGAGATGCCGAAGCAGTTCCTCCATGCTGTCGATGATCGCCTCTGGATCACGGCTGCGCAAACGCGGGAGAGGATGGGCGCCATAGCTGACGCCGATTCTGCGCATTCCCAGTTCCGCAGCCATGGCCAGATCAAACTCGGTGTCCCCTACCATCACTGCTTCTTGCACCGGGAAGTCGAGCTCGGTCAGTAGTTCCGATAGCATTAGTGGATCGGGTTTGGACAAGGTTTCATCGGCACATCGGGTTGCATGGAAATAGCTTTCCCATCCGAGATTACCGAGTACGCGATCGAGACCCTTGCGGCTTTTGCCAGTGGCCACCGCAATATGGTGGCCACTGGATTTCAATTCATCAAGGGTCTCCTGTACTCCAGGATAGAGCTGGCAAGGACTCTGGTCCTTGATCATGAAGTGGTGAGAGTAACGCTCTCTTAGCAATTCCAGAGGCGCTTGAGGTGCACCCGGATACAGTGTCGCCAACGCCTCGTACAACCCCAGCCCGATGATGCCGCGAATATCGTCGTCACTGCGACGCTCGAGCCCCGCGTCGGCAGCTGCCAACTGCAGACAATGGGAGATTTTTGCCAAGGAATTGAGAAGAGTTCCGTCCCAATCGAAAATAACTAACATCGCGGGTTCGTGGTGCTAGTGCTAATGAAACAGTTCATTCAGGCTTTTACCAAAACCTCAATTCGATCCACTTTCTGATAGCCTCTGGGCAGCTTGTTGCCGCGCCGGCCGCGTTCACCCCTATAGTGCTGAAGATCGGCGGGTTTGAGATTGTGATGACGCTTGCCGGCGTAGACAGTCAGGATATCCGCTTCTCCCAGCACAGCCAGCGCCACCACGAATTCGAGACGGTCGGCGATGCGGGCGGAGGGGATACTGATGATCTTGTTGCCTTTACCCTTGGCTAAACGCGGCAGTTCGTGAATCGGAAACAGTAGCATCCTGCCCTCGTTGCTTATGGCAACAACGAGGTTCTTGTCATAATCAGGCACCATGGTCGCCGGCAGTACCTTGCTCCCCTTGGGCAGGCGCAATATGGCTTTGCCTGACTTGTTCTTGCTGACCAGGTCTCCCAAGCTGGCAACAAAGCCGTATCCAGCATCGCTGGCCAGCAGCACGTCGCTGCTTTCCGCACCGGTTACGACGGCTTCGAATGTTGCGCCCGAGGGCGGACTAACGCGACCGGAAACAGGCTCCCCCTGCCCCCTTGCTGATGGCAGGGTGTGCGCCGGCAGAGCGTAGGTACGACCGGTAGAATCCAGAAACACGGCGGGCTGGTTACTCTTGCCGAGCGCGGCCTGGGCAAAACTGTCCCCGGACTTGTACTGCAGAGACAGCGGATCTACATCGTGACCCTTGGCGGCCCGCACCCAGCCGCGGGTAGAAAGCACTATGGTGACCGGCTCGGTCGACATAATCTCGGTTTCGCTGAACGCCCTGGCCTCCTCGCGCTCCACCAGCGGCGTGCGGCGATCGTCACCAAACTTTTCCGCGTCAGCCTCGATCTCTTTCTTGATGAAAGTTTTCAGGCGGGCATCGGATTTCAGGAGCTGCTCGAGTGTCTTACGCTCCGCCGCCAACTCCTTCTGTTCAGTCTTGATCTTAATTTCTTCGAGTTTGGCGAGCTGTCGCAGCTTTAATTCGAGAATCGCCTCGGCCTGGCGGTCGCTCAACTTAAACTTTTTAATCAGAGCGGGCTTGGGCTTCTCTTCACTGCGAACAATCTTGATCACTTCATCGATGTTGAGAAAGGCGATTAGCAAGCCTTCTAGGATGTGCAGTCGATCGAGCACTTTGTCCAATCGATACTGCAGCCGTCTTCTCACCGTAGTGGTTCGAAACTGTAGCCACTCCTTCAGCAGACTGGCAATGTCCTTGACCTGCGGCTTTTTGTCTATGCCTATCATGTTGAAGTTCACACGATAGTTTTTTTCCAAATCTGTAGTCGCAAAAAGGTGTGACATGACGCCTTCACCGTTGACCCGGTTGGAGCGTAAGACAATGACTATGCGAGTCGGATTCTCATGATCGGATTCGTCCCGCAGATCGACAACCATGGGCAGTCTCTTCTTCTGCATCTGCATGGCAATCTGCTCGAGGACCTTGGCTCCGGACACCTGGTAAGGCAGGGCAGTGATGAGAATCTCACCGCCGTCCACACTGTAGGAGGCCCTCGCCTTGAGGCTGCCGCGCCCACTGTGGTACATGGCCTCGATTTCATGCTGCGGCGTTATTAATTCCGCTGTGGTGGGAAAATCCGGTCCTTTGATATGCTTGCAGATGTCAACGATGCTGGACTTAGGCTTGTCGAGAAGCTGCACGCAGGCAGCGGCTACCTCGCGCAGATTGTGCGGGGGAATGTCTGTCGCCATACCCACAGCTATACCGCTACCCCCATTCAGCAGCACATTGGGCAGGCGGGCCGGCAGAACTTCCGGCTCGTCCATCGTGCCGTCGAAATTCGGCTTCCAGTCAACAGTGCCCTGACCGAGCTCGGCCAGGAGGACTTCAGAATACTGGCGCAGTCTGGATTCGGTGTAGCGCATGGCCGCGAAAGACTTGGGATCGTCCTGGGAACCCCAGTTTCCCTGGCCATCGACGAGTGGATAGCGGTAGGTGAAGGGCTGCGCCATGAGCACCATGGCCTCATAGCAGGCGGAGTCACCGTGGGGATGAAACTTACCAATCACATCACCGATAGTGCGCGCAGATTTCTTAAATTTGGCGGTGGCCTTGAGGCCCAGCTCGCTCATGGCGTAAATAATCCGCCGCTGCACGGGCTTTAGCCCATCGCCGAGATTAGGGAGGGCGCGATCGTTGATAACGTACATCGAGTAGTTGAGATAGGCCCGCTGCGTATAATTACGCAGAGCCAGCTGCTCGACACCTTCCTCGTTGACGCTGATGTCCTGATTCATAATTGTCTACCGTGTGTTCGCCCGGCTTCCCGGGGCAGCCTGATCAATTCAGCGACAGCCTGTAACGGCGCGCGCGAATTTATTCTGCCAGATCCGCCTCACTGCCGTAGGTCTCCAGCCAGTTTTTCCGGTCTGCAGCACGATTCTTCGCCAGCAGTAGATCCATGATCTGAAAAGTGCTCGACTTCTTGCGCGCGGTGGGGTTTTCCTCCAGGGTGAGCTGCACCAGCCGACGTGTATCCGGCGCCATGGTAGTTTCCCGCAACTGCATGGGGTTCATCTCCCCCAATCCCTTGAAGCGCTGGACGTTTATCTTGCCGGTTTTCTTCTCCGCCGCGATCCTGTCAAGAATGCCATTCTTCTCGGCTTCGTCGGTGGCATAGAAGACCTCCTTGCCGACGTCGATTCGATATAGCGGCGGCATGGATACGTAAACATGGCCGGATTCCACTACCTTGCGAAAGTGCTTAACGAAGAGCGCACACAGAAGTGTAGCGATATGCAGGCCGTCGGAATCAGCATCGGCCAGTATGCAGATCTTGCCATAGCGCAAAGCGTCGATATTATCGCTGCCAGGATCCACCCCCAGGGCAATGGCGATGTCGTGCACAGCCTGGGAAGCCAGGATCTCACCCGAATCCACTTCCCAGGTATTAAGGATCTTGCCCCGCAGCGGCATGATAGCCTGGAATTGCCGGTCCCTGGCTTGCTTGGCCGAACCCCCAGCCGAATCCCCTTCAACAAGAAAGAGCTCGCCGGACATGACATCCTGGGTGGAGCAATCGGCCAACTTACCTGGAAGTGCCGGCCCGGAAGTCACTTTCTTGCGGGCAACCTTGCGACTGGCGCGCAGTCGATTCTGGGCATTGTCGATACAAAGTTCAGCAATAGCTTCGGCCTCGGCCGTATGCTGATTCAACCAGAGGCTAAAGGCATCTTTGACCACGCCTGATATGAACACGGCACACTCGCGAGACGACAGTCGTTCCTTGGTCTGGCCCGAGAACTGGGGATCACCGAGCTTGGAGGACAATACATAGCAGCACTTGTCAAAAACGTCTTCGGAAGCAAGCTTCAGTCCTCTGGGCATGAGGTTGCGAAATTCACAGAATTCGCGCAGCGCGTCCAGAAGGCCGGTGCGAAGTCCGGTAACATGGGTGCCACCAAGCGGGGTAGGAATCAGGTTGACATAGCTCTCGGCAATAATCTCGCCACCTTCCGGCATCCACTGCAGAGCCCAGTCTACTGCCTCCTCATTGCCCTGAACCGAACCCACGAAGGGCTCGCCCGGCACAGTCTCGAAACCGGTCGTCGCCTGCAACAAATAGTCAGTCAGACCATCCTCGAAGAACCATTCCTCGCTCTGAGCCTTGTCCTTGCCAACGGTTTTGTCGTTAAAAACAACTCGCAGTCCCGGGCAAAGCACGGCTTTGGCGCGCAGTACATGTTTGAGCCTGGGAATAGCAATCTTCACTGAATCGAAATACCGACCGTCGGGCGAAAACTTTACCGAGGTGCCGGTATTGCGCTTGCCGACGCTGTCGATGACTTTCAATTCGCTTGCCTTCTCTCCGCCCCTGAAGGTCATGAAATACACTTTACCATCGCGCTTGACGGTGACCTCAAGATACTCGGACAGGGCATTCACTACCGAAACACCCACCCCATGCAGTCCGCCAGAGTACTTGTAATTCTTGTTGGAAAATTTTCCACCGGCATGGAGTCGGGTCAGGATCAGCTCGACGCCGCTGACCTTTTCGCCCCGGTGCTTATCTACCGGCATTCCCCGGCCATCATCAGAGACCTCAATGGAACCGTCGCTATTGAGTGTCAGAGTCAGGGTGGCCGCGTGCCCGGCCAGCGCCTCATCGACGCTGTTGTCAATGACCTCCTGCACCATGTGATTGGGACGGGAAGTGTCGGTGTACATGCCAGGCCGCTTTCTGACCGGGTCAAGGCCAGTCAGAACTTCTATTGCGTCAGCGTTATAAGAATTACTCATGAACCAGGGAAATCAACTTGAGGTCTACTGCAAAGGAAAGAACCTATCCAGCTAGCTGGTTTACACTGGCTGGATAGGTTCTTATAGGTTATCGCGCCTTCAGCCTCATTCTTGATAGAAGAAAACTGAATGCCCTGGGCAGTTCGCGCTGGAATTGCGCATAGGAGTGATCACCATCTTTGCGCAGGACACACTGGGAATCCCCATAAAAGGCTACGGCCTTACGGTAGTCCAGCACCTCGTCGTGACACTGCAGAAATACCAGATAGTTTTGCGGCCGCGCGAGCCCCGCTGGTGCCAGTGCCTCCAGCTCCCGCGTGTGTTCAGGGGTGACCGCGACTGGTTCTCCAGTATGATAATTCCGATGGGTCCCCTGATACTTGTGCCAACGCTCTTGTGGGTGAACCGCGGGATTGATTAACACTGCCTGCGCCCGGTAGTGCTCAGCGAGACTGGTGGCATAGAAGCCCCCCAGAGAGCTGCCTATGAAAGCCAGGGTCGATTCGTCTACAGACGCCAATTGCTCTCTGACTCGACTCATGGCAACCCTCGGAGACTGGTCCAGGTCGGGGATGATCAACCGGCACTCGGGGTGATTGGCAGCCGCATACGCCGCGGTGGATCGGGCTTTGTGCGATCGCGACGAGCTTAGAAATCCGTGCAGATAGACGACGACAGGCTGACGAGAGTTTATGAGGGTGTCCTTTCGCGTAAACATCAATAAACGCTGACGCCACTATTAACCATCCCGGCAGAAAGCGCAATGTCCTGGCGACGTCGACAATAGACTGGCCGAAGTCTACAGGCACCACGCCTGGTAAAAACTCCACAGCATCCTGAATCGAGTAGCTGTTAGTATCCAGGACTCTCGAAATCCGCCACCCAAGCGAAACCCTCGATGCGATGCACCCGGGAATCAATTCTGCCGTCCGCATAGAGCCTGACGCTGCGATAACCCGGATTCAGTGGGTCAAGCGTAAAATCGCTGACGTCGGGCTTGAACTGAATACAGGTAGAAGGTGTGCAGAGACAGCGGATGCCCTGGTTGCTGAAGTCCAGCTCTTGATGGATATGCCCGTAGATGAGGCATCGAACTTTCGGGTAGTTTTTTATCACCGAGAAAAACTCGCGGCTTCTGTGCAGCCCAATGTCTTGCATCCAGGCTGCACTGCCTTCGACTGGATTGTGATGTAAACAGATTAGACAATAATCCACTAGGCTGTCAGCCTCGATCTCTGCAAGTCGCTGCCTCAGGACTTCCAGTTGACTTGCAGACAATTCTCCGTGGATCTTCCCTTCGACGCTGCTATCAAGAAACAGGATGAACCAATTATTGATACGCAATTCTGTGCCGCAGGCGGTAGCGTCTATCTCCCTCATTGTCGCCGGGCTGTCGTGATTGCCGGGTATCCAGCGAAAAGGTGCGTCGAGGGTTGCGATCTGTTGGAGGAACTGCCTGTAGGCCGCCGTTGAACCATCCTGGGCAACATCGCCCGTTACCAGGACGAAGTCCGGGCGGCCTTCATTTCTACTAACCAGTTGCAGTACCTGCTCAAGACTCTTGCGCGTATCCATCTTCAGGAGGGTTCGACCCTCTCTTCCATGCAGATGGGTATCGGTAATTTGAACAAGTTGGGCGGGGTCGGTTGTCGTCAGTGCGGTCATTACCGGCCAGCGGATCGTCAGCTACTGAAGGTTAGATCTGGCGCCTTTAAGCTTCTACCTACCTCAAGGCAATGGCTGAGCCACTCACCCAAAAAGCGATTAACCTGCATTTTCTCGTCGGGCTGATACATTTTTGGGTTGGGGCAAGTATAGCGGGGCAACAAGTTTCTGTGCCCCTGATAAGACACGACCTCGGCAGTATTGGCATCATGATAGACACGAACCAGCATGGAGGGGTTGGTCATGAACTTCTTTAGTTCGGGCCGCTGCACGATCTCGAGGGTAGAAGTATAGCGAAAGGCCTCAACGATTCGTATTTCCACGGTCATGGACGCTTTTGAATCATCGAGATCGGCAATACAGAACTCCGTCGTGAGCCCTTCCAGAATTTTTTCCGGCTCACTGTCAGTAGCCTCCGGGCTTGAATTGGCCAGCTCGCCGACTATGCTCAGATCTGAGAAAGATCGATCCCTGTATGCCTGAAGTTGCGGAACCAGTTTGAGCAGACGAATATAGTTGGCGTCACATTCCGCCATCTGTCTGATCAGATCCACACTGTATCCTTGCCTGCTCATGCTTCAATTCTCAAATGGAAAAGAAAACGATTCCTCAATCAATCGTCAACTAATTACTTAATTACAGTTAGTTGCTGTCATTCCGGGCCTATCCAGACCGGGCAGAACATTGGCTCCTCGTGCGGCTGCAAGAAGTATGTCGCTCGGCGATCTTGCTATTAACCACTCTTTCAATCAACTAACTTTTCTATCAACCGACCTTCCTGTCATCTAACAAGCACCTGCAATAAAAGTCGGCTCCACAACGCAATTTGTTAAGAGTTGCAGACATTGTAACCGTTTGACGCCAATTTGCGAGCAGCAAGCTGTCATTGATCGAAGGGCTATTTATTCGGCGTTCTCCAGGATTCCATTAGCCGGTCTCGGTTTATCATTAACCACTGAATTGCAATAACGGACATTGCATTGTTGATAACTCCTGACTCAACAGCGACACGGGCCTCATCCACAGACAACACGACGACCTCGATATCCTCGTTTTCCTGATCCAGTCCGAAAATACCGCCAGCGCTGCTGCTGTCGACGCGACCACAATATAGAGAGACGAACTCGTTACTTCCGCCTGGGCTGTTATAATATTCACATATCTTGATGAGTTCGCTGGGCTTCAGACCGGACTCCTCTTCTGTTTCGCGCACAGCTACCCGCTCCGGTGTCTCATCAGTATCTATGAGTCCGGCAACACATTCCAGAATCCAGGGCGAACCGCTCTCACCGAGAAGCCCGATACGAAACTGCCGTATCATCACTAGCTGATCAAGTGCGGGATCGAAGAGCAATACTCCGACGGCTTTTTCACGGATCATAACCTCCCGCTGCAAGTCCCCGCTCCAGCCGCCTTCGTGCAGCCTGTGTCTAAGCTTTATCTGTTCGACCTGCAGAAAGCCCCGATGGCAATCCTTGCGCCTGATTACCTCAACATCTTCACTGGTAAACCGGGATTCGAACTTATTCATAGTCACATCCTGGCTATTCAATTCGCTTTGCCATTCAGTCCCGACTGGTAACTTCCAACAGGTGGTAACCGAATTGGGTTTTAACCGGGCCCTGGAGAGAATTGACATCGGCACTGAACACGACTTCATCGAATTCCTTGACCATCATGCCGGGGCCGAACTGACCCAGACCGCCGCCCTGGGCGCTGGAAGGACAGCTGGAATGAGCGCGGGCGACTTCGGCGAAATCTTCTCCGGACTCAATACGTTTCTTGAGTTGCAAGCATTCTTCCTCGGTGTCCACCAGGATATGTCTTGCGGTCGCTGTTGTCATGGCTGGCTCCTCTTTTTGTCAATTTCTCTGTCAATTTCTCGGTCGAGTTTCTCTGTCAAGCTCAACATTTTCTCAGGCTGAGCATTATGCCCGATAAGCCGGCACAGAGACACCGCTCCAGCGATTGGGCTATACTTTCAATTCTAGTTCAGTCCACCTGGTGCAGAGGTGCCAGTGGCCCCCAGAAATCCTGCCTCCATGTCTCAGAGTCAAGTAGTTGGACGACGTCATGTCATTGCCTAAAGCCGAACCGAGAAAACACCTGCACACCCGCGCCATAGAGTATCGTGGTTTTGAGCGCGAGGATGGACTCTGGGACGTCGAAGCCCACATGACTGATGTCAAGAGTTATGCCTTTGCCAATGAGTGGCGCGGTGAGGTCCAGACCGGTGAGCCCCTGCACGAAATGCTGCTGCGTGTGACCATTGATAGTGACTTCGTGATTTGCGATGTAATTGCGGCCACCGAGAACAGCCCGTTCGCCATGTGCCCTGATATCGCGCCACACTACAAGTCATTGATCGGAATTCGCATGGGCCCGGGGTGGCGAAAGGCAATACGACAACGCGTCGGGGGCGTTAGAGGTTGTACCCACCTGACTGAACTGCTATTTCCCATGGCGACCGTGGCTATGCAGACCATCTGGCCCATCTTACGGCACCGCAAGGGGCTGGCCGACTCTGACACCGGTCACAGCGACAGGCGTCCCGTGGTTCTGGACAGTTGTCATGCCTGGGCGTCCGACTCTCCGGTCGTCAAAGCCAATGCACCTAAATGGTATACCGGCGAGAAATGATGGTTTAGGGCCTAGTGACTATAAAAGGCATGTGTGAGGCTTTCAGTTTACGCGGCTGACAGGCCGCCACTTCACTGACGTGCCAAACTGCCAGCCTGGGATGACGACAAGGGCTGGCGTGTCGACTGACCAACCCTCAGGACACCGTCCTTCAAAACTCACATCGTATTACTTGTAAAACATGGGCAACACCACGGTCACGATGACGCCCTCCCTATCGGGCCTGTTCTCCGCCCGAATCCTGCCGCCATGAAATTCCGTAATAAGGCGCGCGATATGCAGGCCCATTCCCAGATGAGGTTGCTGCTGTTTTTCCTGTGGGCGGACTGAGATCATAGAATCGAAGAGTCGATCTTTCATTTCCTCAGGCAGGAAGGGACCGGCATTCCTCACCTTGAGTACGGCGTGATCGCGCAGGGCGCGGCAGAAAACGCTAATGGGCTGATTCGGATAACTAAATTCCACGGCATTGGCAATGAGCTTGTCCAGCAATTGGGCGATATATTCTGGCACCCCATTGACATGGAGAGCCTGACCGGGGAAGTCAGAGATGAAGCGCACGGAAGGATAGGCAAGTTTGTACCCTTCTACACAGCCGTCCACCACCTTACAAAGATCTATTTTTTCCTTTTCAGAAGTCTGCAGCATCTGCTCCAGTCGCGTAGCCTCACTCATGTTTGTGAGTATCAGATTCAGTCGCTTGATGCCCTCTTCGGCACGATCAAGATACACCGAGGCCTCCGAGTTTTTCTGCTCGCTCATGCTCAGATTTTCCAGCGACGACCTGACCACCGTGACCGGCGTACGCAACTCGTGAGACAGCCTGGATGACATGTTTTGCAAATAATTAGTATATTGTGTTAATCGTTCTACAATACTGGAAAAACTGCGCGCAAGATCACCAATCTCATCGGAATTGGCTGAGGGAATGATCGTGTTCTTGACGCGACCGGTATCGTCGATAATGCCCTCGGCTTGATTTCTGAGCGCCCGGATCCTGGAGCTGATGCGCGAGGCGAACAAGAAAAGCCCTAGTGCAACGAGAAGCATCACCGCCAGCATAGTGTTGAACAGAGATTCCAAAGCCTGATTGCGAAAAGTGCGCAAGCCGTTCATGTTTTGATCGACGACGGTGGCACCCAGCACTTCGCCTCCAGCCAGGATTGGGTGTGCAGCCTCCAACAGTCGCGTCTCCGAATCGGCCAGGGTGCGGTACTGGGTGCGAGGAACTCCGTCCAGTGCCGAATCGATATGCGCCCCCTCCCGCGCAACCCCGGAATAGAGATCGTCTATAAAATTATTACTGGGCTGGGAGAGAATCTGATAGTACAGTGGATCCAGAATTCGATCCTGCAGAATGTGCCAGTATTTGTTGACCGGTTCGTCTGAATCCGCAGTCGATAACTGCAGCCCCGTCGCGGTCTGAATATCGCCGACCGAGAGCAGTACCCGGCCGCTGCGGTCTACTACCTGAATGCGCGAGTTGTTGTGGCCCATGCCAGCGACTATGCGATCAATTTCGGGCGTGGGCAGGCGCAGGGATCCGAGCCGCTCCCGGTCCCCCACCTCGGAAGTTGCGACTACCGTGTGGACACTGCGGGTCTTGGGGTTATCGACATCAAAGATGGCGAACCCCAACCGTTCTCCTAGCATCTCCATGGGTATTCTCAGTTCCACCTCATAGCCGGAATCAGTTTCATACCATTGACCGCTTATGCGCTGCTCATAAACCGGATCGGAATAATCTTCCCCTACCCTGTATGGATAAAGAAACTCTGACTCATAAGGAGCAATGACGTAGCGGTTGAGCTGGTTACTCTCACGCGACAACATTGAAATCTGCAGAAAATCACTGCGGTGCACACTGAGCGAAGCTCTGTCTCGGTAGACGAGTCGATCATCCTTGACCTTAAAATAGGCGTAGAGTGAGCCATTGAATTCGCCAACCATGTGCTTGAAGCTCAACGACTTCTCGATATCGTAGGGCCGGATGGGATTTAGAGGTGTTTGCAGGAAATTTTCGTAATCATAGTTCACCTCATATTGCTGATATTCGCGCCAATCCGTCAAAGAGCCGTCATCGAGAGACAGCGGCGAAAATATCGGATAAACATAGAGGTCCTCAGAATAACGTGCTGGGCTGAAAGTGCCCTCATCGAACAACTCCGGGCGTTCATTGAGGGCTGTGGCCAGCGCCTGCGCGGTACCCAAGACTGTCCGCTCCTGGCCACGACGGAGATAATCCTCCATCTCCAGAATATACTGGTATCCTAGCCAGGGAATAATAAGAAGAAAACTGGAAAGAAAAACCAGTTTGAAACGTATTCCGAAAGGGTTTTTGAACGGTAGAAACATCAGCGCATCACCCAGCCTGTGGCTTTGCTAACCTCATCGAAACCACAGTTCCCCTTGTTCACTCGGCCAGAACCGGTTCGGAGTTCCATCGATAACCCATACCGTAGACCGTTTCGATGCAGTCGAACTCGGGATCCACCTGGATGAATTTTCTGCGAACGCGTTTGATGTGGGACGTGATCGTGCTGCCATCAACAAAAATTTTCGACTCCTGCATCAGGACCTGCCGGCTCTTGACGTGGCCCGGATATTTGGCCAGCGCATGCACCATCCAGAACTCTGTCACCGTAAGCGGCACGGGCTGCTTGCCCCATTGTACCGTCAGACGCCCGACATCCAGAGTGAGCTGACCCCGCTGTAACAGGCTCTCCGGGGACGGCGGCTTGTCGATCACGTCCAGGCGCCTGAACAGTGCCGCGATGCGTGCAGTGAGGTGGGGCAGGGAAATATCCTTGGTCAGGTAGTCGTCTGCACCCATACGCAAACCGCTGACAGTATCAAAATCATTGTCTCTGGCGGTCAGAAAGATGATGGGCAATGTGTCTGACATGGAGCGCAGGGTCTGGCAGAGCGTGAAGCCGCCGTCTATCTCATTTTCCAGGCCAATATCGATAATTGCCAGGTTGGGCAGGCGGATATCGAATGCCGACATGGCGTCACGGCGGTTGGCGTAGGTTTGGACCTCGTAGCCCTGCTTGCGCAGTACATCCGCGTAGTTTTCCCGGATGGCTGCTTCATCCTCGACGATGGCGATTCTTCGACTCATCCTGTCCACCGGTTGGTTGGAAAGTTCCTTGGCTGATAATAAGTTAGCGGAACTATACTGTGTTTGTCCCAGCGAGGAGAGCAATGGCCTCGAACTCGGGATGATTGCCATGATTCTGCCATATTTAATCACCACATGGCCCCAATACTTGCCCCCGCAAGTAATAAAGCTTCTGTTAAATACGTGACAGGCTAGAGGAAAAATGGATCGACCCCATTGCCTCTAGAATTTGCACAACTCGCAGACCAGAAGTTTCTACTCCACCTCTGTCTGCCTCCACAGGATCGACGCAATGATCAGAACACTCCCAATCGCTCTCGTTTTCTTAACGGCGGCTTCTGTTTCCCTGGCCGACACTCAGACAGCGGATTACAACCGCCGTGCCAGCGTAGAAGAATCTACCGGCTTTTTCGGCGGCGCTGTACTCGGCGCTCTGGCTGGAGGCCCACCTGGAGCCATTGTGGGCGCCGCTCTCGGAGCCATGACTGGCGACGGTATCCGCGCCAAGCGCCGTCTCAATAGCGCCCAGGCAGACCTGTTGGTGGCTGCGATGGAGACGGAGACATTGCGCCAGGAGAACGAGTTGCTCGCACAACGCATCCAGCTTGCACAGCAGGAGCTCAATCGCCTGCGTGGCCAAGATATCCGCGTCATGCCGGCGGTGCTGCCGGAGGCAGGTGGCCTGAACTGCTGCCACAACCTCGCGCTTACCCTGCATTTTCGCAGCGGCTCGTCAGAATTTGAGCCCCATTACCGGGCTGAACTGCAGAATCTCGCGAGTCTAGCCAGCCGAATGCCGGCACCGAGTATTGAGATTACCGGCTACGCCGACCGCAGTGGTGATGCAGACCGTAACCTGCGGCTGTCGCGGCAGCGCAGTGCCAGCATCAAGGCTTTTTTCAGCGCCGCCGGAATTGATCGCTCTACGATCACCACGGTGGCCTATGGTGACACCAGGCCTACCCATGACCGCCCAAGCCTGGAAACAGATTTTTTCGATCGGCGCGTTACCGTCCGCCTGCTGGACAGCAGGCAGCAGATGCTGACCAGCAATCCAGACGCACAATAATTCACTTTCTCAGGAGTACTGAACCGGAGCAGCAAGTATGAAAGATATTCGGCTCGTTATCGGCAATAAAAACTATTCTTCCTGGTCGATGTGCCCTTGGCTTCTTCTGAAGATGTTCGACGTTGACTTCGATGAGATCCAAATTGCCCTGTACCAGGACAATACGGCGGAAAAACTCGGGCCCTACTCGCCATCATTGAAGGTACCGGTGCTATTGCATAAAGACATCACGGTGTGGGATTCCCTGGCTATCTGTGAATACATTTCCGAGGAGCTTCTTGCTGGCTCGGGCTGGCCGGCGCATCCGAAGCGCCGCGCCAACGCTCGCTCAATCAGTGCCGAGATGCACTCAGGATTTCCAGTTTTGAACACCGAATGGCCATTCAACTGCAAGGCCTCCTATCAGTTGAATCCTAGGGGCAAACTGGAAGAAGAGATCGCCCGCATTGACGCGATCTGGGGTTGTGCGCGCAGGCGTCATGGCGCCAACGGTAATTATCTGTTCGGGCGTTTCTCGATCGCAGACTGTATGTTCGCTCCAGTTGCCGTGGTCCTTGAGGCCTACGGCGCGGAATTGAGTTCTGAGGCCAATGCCTACCTGCAGACCCTGCTCGACAACCCATTCGTGCAAAAATGGATAACCCTCGGGCGCAGGGAGCAGGAGCCTCTGTCACTGGTCTATGCCAGCAACGGATAAGTCCCCGGGAATTACAACCAATCTGGAACGAGTTCTGCGGGCCCCTTGCAGCCCCATCGATGTTCTAGACCTTTACCGGCCTGCACATTGGGCCAGTGGCTAGCTCCGAATGGCGCGGCTGGCCGGGGGATGATGCCGCTATGGACCGCGCCCATCCTGGGTGCGTTCACTCCGCAAAGCAGCCCTGCCCAAGGCAAGGGGGCGAGTCTGTTTGCTGCGCTCAGCCCAGGTCCTTGCTTGCAGCTGCAATATCCCCCGGCCAGCCGCACCGTCCCAAGCCTCCAAGTCCTGCGAGAACGAATAAGGGTGGGCCACTGCTTTCAGATCCCTTGCCCACCATCGCTCTTTGTACGTCCTGGACTCAAGACTCAGGTTCCGCGCGTCGATAATAAAGCAAGAATGCTCGGAATGATTCAGAGCATGCCTAAAATCCTTTGCCAATTAGGCCGCACTCGTGCCAGAAGCCAGTTCGCCAAAAGAAGTCATCCAGTTCTGGTTCGAAGAAATTGAACCTAAGCAGCGCTTCAAAAAAGACCCGGAATTCGATGAGCTGATCAAGTCCCGGTTCAGGAAGCTGCACAGGATGGCGACGAAAGGCCTTTTATACACTTGGCGAGACCACCCGCTCGACGCGCTTGCCGAGATCATCGTGCTCGATCAGTTTTCCCGCAATATGTATCGCGACGCACCAAAGGCCTTCGCCCAGGACACTCTGGCTTTGGTTCTCGCTCAGGAGGCGGTGCGGCGAAAGCTGGACCAGGAACTGGAAACATCCAAAAAAGCTTTTGTTTACATGCCCTTCATGCATAGCGAAGAGGCTGAGATTCATGAAATTGCTCTTTTCCTATTCGACCAGCCCGGACTTGAGGACAACTACAATTTCGAGGTGAGGCACAAGAAAATTATAGACCGTTTTGGACGCTACCCACACCGCAACGAAGTTCTGCGACGCAAGTCTACGGCCGAGGAGGAAGAGTTTCTCAAACAACCCGGTTCCGGATTCTGACTAAGGGATGCTCTGATTAACGCCGGCATGCCTCTGGCTTGCAGTCGGCGGCGCCTGCAAGCTCCTGCTGCTGTGTTGCACAGCTTGGCATTAGAGTCCGCTATTCCTGCTTGCGACGCTGGGGCAAGACCTTGATCAACTTGTCTGCCATGTCGCGAACGGCCGTCTCCGTCGTCTCCCAGTCCATACAGGCATCGGTCACCGACACTCCGTATTTGAGCTGTGACAGGTCGGTGGGTATGGGCTGATTGCCCGGGTTGATATTGCTCTCTAGCATGACTCCGATGATGGATTCATTGCCTTCGAGTATCTGGTGGGTCACGTCCTTGAGAACCAGGGGCTGCATCTCGGGATCCTTGTCAGAATTCGCGTGGCTGCAATCGATCATGATGTTGTTGCTTACACCCTTTTCTGACAGTGCCTGCTCCGCCCGGGTGACGTGAACGGTGTCGTAGTTCGGCCCTCCCGATCCGCCACGCAGAACGACATGGGCGTAAGGATTGCCTTTGGTGGTGACAACAGACACCTGCCCCTCACTGTTGATGCCGAGAAAGCGATGCGGGCTGGAGACCGATTGCATGGCATTAATTGCAACCATGAGCCCGCCATCGGTGCCATTCTTGAAACCCACTGCCGATGACAGGCCGGAGGACATCTCCCGGTGAGTTTGGGATTCAGTCGTGCGTGCGCCGATCGCCGACCAGGCGATGATATCCTGCATGTACTGGGGTGAAATCGGGTCCAATGCTTCGGTGGAGGTCGGCAGGCCGATGTCGACAATATCCAGCAGAAGTCGCCGCCCTTTGCGCAGACCATCCTCGATCTTGAAAGAGTCATCCAGATAGGGGTCGTTGATCAGCCCTTTCCAGCCTATGGAAGTGCGCGGTTTCTCAAAGTAGACGCGCATAACGATAAAGAGCGACTGTGACACCTCGTCAGCCAGCGCCTTCAAACGTCTGGCGTAGTCCAGAGCAGCTTCCGGGTCGTGAATTGAACAGGGTCCGACCACCACGAACAGGCGCGGGTCTTTATGTTCCAGTATCGAGTAGATGGTCTGCCTGGCTGACTGCACGGCGTCCCTGGCAGCTCCCTCAAGGGGAAGATCCGCCTTCAATTGCTCAGGAGTAATCAGCGCCTCATTGGAGGCGATGTTAAGATTGTCAGTGGCGCTGGACATGGTAGATCTCTGCGAATTTGGGTTGACGAAATCGGAGTCAAAATTCAAAGGGCGGCAATCATAGCAAATACTCGATTGCAAAGTCATACTGGAATATCCCCAGCAAGAGCTGGTTTTTCAAGGAGGAATCATGCATATAGGCAGCGGTTTCGATGCCGGTAACGTAGAGGTAGAGAAACTCTCTGCCGGCGAAGAGATTCGCCTGCAGATTCGTAAGGACGCCAATTCAGAGTTTTATCAGTGGTTTTATTTTCGCTTGACGGGCGCCCGCGACCAGAATTGCCGGATCTGCCTGGCCAATGTCGCCGGGGCCGCCTATCCCGATGGATTTCGGGACTATCGCATCCTGTATTCCTATGATCGGGAGCACTGGCGCCGTCATGACACCTACCTTGAATCCGGCGAATTGAGATTCGAATTTACTTCGAAGCAAGATGCCGTTTACTTCGCCTACTTCGTTCCTTACTCCATGGAGCGCCACCACGATCTGCTGGCCAGGAGTCTGCAGTCACCCCGCTGCCGACTCCAGAATCTGGGCCAGACTCTGGATGGACGCGATCTGGATCTGTTGACCATAAGAGCGCCCGATGCAGTAAAGCAAAGGCCGGTGTGGTTAATAGGCCGGCAACATCCAGGCGAAACCATGGCTCAGTGGTGGATGGAAGGCGCACTGCAGAAGCTGCTGGACCCGGAAGATGCCTGCAGCCGGCAAATCCTCGCGCAAGCCCAAATTTATTTGGTGGCGAATATGAATCCGGACGGCAGCCACAGGGGACACTTGCGTACCAACGCCGCCGGCCGCAACCTGAACCGGGAATGGGCGGCGCCCTCTCTAGAGGCCTCACCCGAGGTCTACCTGGTCAAGGAAGCCATGGCGGCAACAGGTGTGGATTTTTTCCTGGACGTGCATGGCGATGAATCCCTGCCCCACTGTTTCATTGCCGGCACGGAAGGCCTGTCAAGCTGGAGTGAGTCTGACCAGGCTCGCCTGGATTTCTACAAGAACCGCCTGGCCGAACTCAATCCGGACTTTCAGACTCGAATGGGCTACCCACCCAAACCCAGAGGCCAAGCCAACCTGGGCATGAGCACAGTTCAGACCGCGCATAACCATGACTGCCTCGCCATGACTTTGGAAATGCCCTTTAAGGACAGCGCCGACAACCCCGACCCCGTGCACGGCTGGTCCCCAGAGCGCAGTAAAAAACTGGCCCACAGCTGTCTGGAAACCTTGCGGGACTATCTTGAAAGCGGCCTAGTCTGAGGCCGGATTGTGAGCAAGCAGAATCGGCGACGCCTCGGACGCGGCCTGGCGTCGGCGTCTCTTGGCCAATTTCTTTGGAACCTGCACTTGCGGTGGCTCCGACGCCAAGTCAGCGGCCTGCAAGCATCGTTCGGAGAAGCACTTCAGGCCTTGTGATATAGCTTTCTGCCAGTTTGGTTGTATTCTTCCGCCATCTCGTCCATGCCAGTTTGCAGCGCCGTGTCCATGTCGTCCATGTTGTTCTGAGCCGCATAGTCGCGCACTTCCTGGGAAATCTTCATTGAGCAGAATTTTGGGCCGCACATGGAGCAGAAATGGGCGACCTTGCCAGATTGCTTGGGCAGGGTCTCGTCGTGATATCGGCGTGCGGTCACCGGGTCCAGACCAAGGTTGAACTGATCCTCCCAGCGAAATTCGAAGCGAGCCTTGGAAATGGCATTGTCGCGCAGCTGGGCGCCGGGATGCCCCTTGGCCAGGTCTGCGGCGTGGGCGGCAATCTTGTAGGCCATGAGACCGTCCTTCACATCCTGTTTATTGGGCAGTCCCAGGTGTTCCTTGGGGGTCACGTAGCACAGCATGGCGCAGCCATACCAGCCGATCATTGCCGCGCCGATACCTGAGGTAATGTGATCATAGCCAGGGGCAATATCAGTAGTCAGAGGGCCCAGAGTATAAAAAGGCGCCTCGTCACACACTTCAAGTTGCTTATCCATGTTTTCCTTAATCAGATGCATGGGCACATGGCCCGGACCCTCGATCATAGTCTGCACATCGTGACGCCAGGCGATAGTGGTGAGCTCTCCCAGGGTCTCCAGCTCGCCGAACTGGGCGGCGTCATTGGCATCGGCGATCGATCCCGGGCGTAACCCGTCACCCAAAGAAAAAGACACATCATAGGCCTTCATGATGTCGCAGATTTCCTCGAAATGCGTATAGAGGAAATTCTCCCGGTGATGGGCAAGGCACCACTTGGCCATGATGGAGCCGCCGCGTGAGACAATGCCGGTCATACGTTTGGCGGTGAGTGGCACATAGCGCAGCAAGACGCCCGCATGAATCGTAAAGTAGTCGACGCCCTGCTCGGCCTGTTCGATTAACGTATCCCGGTACAGCTCCCAGGTTAGTTCTTCGGCAACGCCTTCCACTTTTTCCAGGGCCTGATAGATTGGCACCGTGCCAATGGGTACCATGGAATTGCGAATGATCCACTCCCGGGTTTCATGAATGTGTTTGCCCGTGGAAAGATCCATCACGGTGTCCGCGCCCCAGAGGGCAGACCAGGTCAGTTTTTCCACCTCCTCCTCGATTGAGGAAGTCACCGCCGAATTACCGATATTGGCGTTTACCTTGACCGCGAAATTGCGGCCGATAATCATCGGTTCGCTTTCCGTGTGGTTTATGTTGAGAGGGATGATGGCGCGGCCTCGGGCGACTTCGTCACGGACGAACTCTGGCGTAATCTGGGCAGGTATGGAGGCGCCGAAGGATTGACCCGAATGTTGTGCTTGCGTGCCGGCATCGAGTGCTGCCTGCTGCTGCGTCATATTTTCGCGTACGGCGATATACTCCATTTCAGGAGTGATGATCCCTTTGCGCGCATAATGGAGCTGGGTCACATTGACACCGGACCGGGCTCGGCGCGGCTGGCGCAAGTGCTCGAAGCGCAAGCCCGCAGTCTGCACATCACTCTGCCGGGCGCGGCCGAATTCTGAACTGGCGCGCGCCAGGACCTCCGTATCACCACGCTCGTCGATCCAGCGCTCGCGCATCGGTGGCAACCCCTGACGCAGGTCGATTTTCACTTCCGGGTCGGTATAGGGGCCGGAAGTGTCATAAACTAGAAGCGGAGGGTTGTCCTCCAGACCGGATTCGGTTTCAGTCGCAGTCAGAAGGATCTCGCGCATGGGAACACGCACGTCGTCCCTGGCACCCGGCACATAAACCTTGCGCGAGTTGGGATAGGCATCAGCGGCGTTAGTGTCGAGACTGTCGAGTTTGTTTAAGAAAGCGTCGGAATTGGCGTTCATTCAAGTATCCTGTCTGCCGTCAACCCTGTTGTGTTGATTCAAGCTCGAGTGCTGACAGAAGCAAAAGATCAGGAGCCTGAGGGCATGAATTAGGTGAGCATAGCACGCGTCTATTATGCCCGAATAAAGTGCTACCCGAAATTTTAGCAAAGCGAATATTCGGTGAATGTAACTTTGGAGCGACGGAAGCCGTCCAAGCGTGGGTGCAACTGTAGATTAGCCAATGCCTGACAAATTGTCACTATTCGGTCCGCTGTGTAGAATGCGCAGCACCTTCTTCACACTTCTCGGGGAGGCAGCTAATAACAAGCCTCGACAACTTGTACCTCCCCCAGCTCCAATGCAAAGGTCAATTTACCATGCGACGCTTAAAGTATTACCTAGGAATTCTCGTGGTCGTCAGCCAGATCCCTGCCAACGGTTATGGACAGCAGGATCTGCTGACCATATTGCAACTGGCTCTGGACAATGATCCGACGCTGAATCAGGCAGAGGCGCAGTATCGGGCGAACCGGGAAAACATGATTCAGTCGCGCTCTCCCTTACTGCCGACCTTGAGTGTAGGCGGCAACACCACCCGACTGACTAGTGGCCCGACCGACACTCGGGTTATTGAGGTAGAGAACCCGATGACCGGGGAGACAATCACGCAAGTGCAGGAAGACCACAGCTTCCGACCCGGCATTAACAATCACGGTTGGGGCGTGAGCCTGACTCAAAGCGTCTTTAATCTGGCCTCCTGGTACAACCTGCAGAGCGCCCGCGCCAGCGATCGCGCCGCATCGGTCAATCTGGCGGCTCAGGAACAAGACCTCATCTTGCGTGTCGCCACCGCCTACTTCGATGTACTGCGCGCTCAAGACCTACTGGAAACCAATGTTCAAGAAGAAGAGGCAGCCCTGCGTTCTCTGGAACAGACGCAGCAGCGAGAGGAAGTAGGTTTGGTAGCCATCACTGATGTGTTCGATGCGCAAGCTGCGTACGACCTGGCCCGCAACACTACCATCCTGCAGAACAATGCCTTAAGGGCAGCCTTCGAGGCGCTTGAGGCCATTACCGGCCGTGCGCATCCTGACATCGAGGAACTCGAAGAGAATTTTCCTGTTGTAGAGGTCGAAGGTAGTCTCGACGAGTGGGAAGATCAGGCCAATGACAACAGCCTGGCGATCGCTGCTTCTGAATACAACCTTGAGGCGACGCGCAAGACACTGGACGCCCGCAGGGCCGACTTTCTTCCCACAATTGATTTTCAGGGCAACTGGGCGCACCAGGTAACCGCGCCCATTGTCGACCAGGGTATTCAGATCCGGGGCGGCGCCCAGGACCGAACCTCTCTGAGATTGAGCCTGAATATCCCGCTCTATGCCGGCGGCTCACGCAGCTCGCGCAGACGGGCAGCCGAATACAACGTCATGGCGGCGCGGGAATCCCTGGAATTGACTAGACGACAGCTGACCCAGAATGTGCGCAATGCCTATCGGCGTGTCAACACGGATGTGCTGGTGATTGCCCAACGCCAGCGCTCTATAGACTCAGCCCAAAGCGCCCTCGATGCCACCGAACTGGGCGCAGAAGTTGGTACCCGCAACATCGTCGAGGTGTTGCGGGCCCGGGAAAACCTTTTTCGCGCCCTGCGTCAATATGCCGAGGCTCGCTATGACTACGTCCTCAGCTCGTTGATACTCAAACAGGTGACTGGCACGCTAACACCGCAAGACATCATCGAGCTAAACCTGTGGCTCGCCCAGTCTACGCCATAAGTGCCCGGGGCCGGTCTGGGCCGAAATGATTCCGCCTGGATCTTACTGCGGGCGAGTGGCGTTCATCTGACGGGCTCAGGCGCGGTAGTGAAGCCAAGCGAGCGCGCAATCTAGCTCAATCTTTCTGCCACACCGAAACCTGGCTAATAATGTACTCATACTTCCGCCGGTGCTCGCGAATTATGAAGGGCAAATCCTCCTCGTGCTGGAGCGAGAATCCCGGCAGTAGACGCGACAGAGCCGACAGGGTCGCGGCACTGTCGGCTCCATCTAAGAACCGTTCCGGATCAGTGAATTGCTGCATCCAGGTATTGGGAGAAGCGATCACCAGGATGCCGCCCGAGCCGATATAGCGATCTGAATCGACGAACTGGCGCAGGCACTGCTGCGGATCGCTGAGCCTGCACAACAGATTGCTGAGTAAAACCGAATCGTAGGGCCCGGCTGCGTCTACCTGAGCCTGTTCCCGCAGATTGGCCGCATCACCCTGCACAAAGCTTGTGCGCCCACGGTCAATGTCAGCATCAAGATGAACCAACAGGGGTGAGCTGTGGCGCCCGGTCTCCCAGCGCCGATAGCCAAGTTCGCCAGTTCGGCGCAGTCGCTCGGCGGCATCAATGAAAGCGGCGCTGTAATCCAGGCCTAGCACGCGCTCAAAGCTTCGTGCCAACTCGAAACTGGCGCCACCGACCGCACAGCCCAGATCAAGCACGGCATTTTTCCCCTGAGTGAACTCCAAAATCAGTTCCACGGTGCGCTGCACCAGATTACCGACCTCAGGGTGGCCAAGGCGAGCACTCAGCTGTTGATCCTTCTGTTCCTCCCGGCTGCCGAAATGGAACAGCAGATACTGGTCGAGCACTGCATCGGTATTGTATTTGTCGGCTTTTTTTGCGGCAGACCCCATATCCTGGACAACTCGAAAACCAGCATGCTGAAAGAAGTGGGGGCGAAAGTGGAAGCGTGCCCAGATGCTGGCCTCGTCACCGGTACTGATGAACGAGCCACCCAGGATCATTTGGTGGGCGTCGTCGAAACAAGGCGAGCTGAAATCGCTATAATAGGGGTGAATCTCGAATCCGTCGAGAGGATGAAAGGCGTCCTCGCACCATTGCCAGACATTGCCAAAACTGTCGTGAATACCCTTTGCGTTTGCGGGCAGTGCATTGACTGGAGATTCGCCTCCATAACGCAGGTTGTGATTGCAGGCAACCGCCCTGCCCATCTGCATTACTGCATCCAGAGCCAGGCAGTTGTTGTCTGCCGGGTGCCAGTCGACGGCATCAGCGAGGGCACAATCGCGAATGCCATGATGCTCGGCCTCTGTGAGCAAGCGGAAAGGGCGGTCTGTACAGCCCTTCTGTCCGGTAAGCCAGGCGCAGTAGGCCTTGGCTTCGTAGTAATTGACTACCGCCGGCCAGTCCCATTGCATCGGCAATTCCTCGAAGGTGCTGCGCAATCTGTACCGATGGGAACCGGAGGGGCCGTCCTGGATCCAGAACGTCGGCCATTTGACATTGCGGAACTGGCGCCAGGCCCAACCAGAATCTGACCAGTATTCGGGATTCTCATATCCTCCTGCACGCACGAACTCGAAGAACTCGCCATTGCTGATGAGAAAGCGACTGGTCCGAAACGGTGCGTAGCTTCGAATCTCACGCCCGTATTCATTATCCCAGCCAAAACTGGGCCAGGCGCGGGGCTTGCCCAGGGCAGGCTCTGCGGCCGGTAACTCCAATAATTCATTTTCAGGGTAGTCTTTGCCGCTCTGGGGCTGGTAGACCTGGTGTTCAGAAACACTGAAGAACGGCGGCCAGGCATCCGGGACCTTCAATAGCTCACTAGGCAGCTCACGCATCAGCACGCTCGACGTCTCCAGATGAATCCGCTCGTGTTCGAAAGCCATCACAAGGGCCCAGGTCTGCCGCTCCTGGTTGATGGGTTCTGCCAGCGCCGGGTGGTTTGCGATCAGGTCACGGATCAGGTCATAAACCTGGCGGCGATAGTCCCTGACCTGGTCCATAGGGGGCCAGATGTCCCGTTTTCCTTCGTGCAGCTGGTCCCAGGTCATTTCGTCAACGCCGGATTCAAAGAGCAGCTCGAACTCCTTGTTCACCGGCTCCTTGATGAGTCCGCTGACCAGTAGTTTGTTGACATAAAGGCTTGCAGGGTGGGCATAGTAAAACACCATCGGATGTCTGAGCTTGTGATAGGCACGCCGATAAAAAGCCTCATCGTTTACCAGCGCAGAAAACAGAGTCTCAGTGAGGGACCAGGTATTCTCAAAGTAAGCCAGCACCGAATCGCGGCCCGCATTCAGATTCAACAGGGCTGCCGAAGCAGCTTGACCGGTCTCGTTTTCGGCGGTGAACTGTACGGAAAAATTCGCTATTTCATTGCTCGAGGTCATTCTTGCCTACCAATTGTGTACAGTGAGCTCCAGCCATCCTGATCTGCCTGATTCTTCAGCAGAAAGGCGCTGAAATAAGTTAAACTATTGCCGTTGACTCCGGACTGTTCGGCACCAATCTCCACGCATGAGGACCAGGCTTGCAATCGAAATTACCCAACGTAGGCACCACAATTTTTACGATCATGTCGCAGATGGCGCAGGAATGCGGTGCTATCAATCTGTCGCAGGGATTCCCCGACTTCGATTGCCCACAGCGGCTACAGCAACTGGTCACTAAATATCTTGGCGCAGGTAAAAACCAGTATCCCCCAATGGCGGGTGTGCCCCTATTACGCCAGCGTATCGCCGAAAAGATCAGTTTCCATTATCAGTACGAGGCTGACCCTGAGTCTGAAATCACCGTCACCAGTGGTGCGACAGAAGCGTTGTTCGATGCGATACAAGCAGTAGTTCGGAACGGCGACGAAGTCATTGTTTTCGACCCTGCCTATGATTCCTATGAGCCTGCCGTCACGCTGGCCGGCGGTGTGACAGTCCATGTGCCGATGCAAGAACCGAAATATAGTATTGACTGGCAGCGGACAGAGCAGGCAATCAATGACAAGACTCGGCTCATCATCATCAATTCACCCCATAACCCCTGTGGCGGTGTCCTCGGACAAGAAGATTTAGACCAGTTGGCGCAACTGACTCGCGATAGCGACATTCTTATCCTCAGCGACGAAGTCTATGAGCACATGGTCTTCGACGGTGGGTCCCATGCTAGTGTGCTGGGTCACAAGGAATTGCGGGCACGCAGTTTCGCCGTATTTTCTTTCGGTAAAACCTACCACGTCACCGGATGGAAACTGGCTTACTGCGTCGCTCCTGAAGCGCTGAGCAGTGAATTCCGCAAGGTGCATCAGTTTGTTACCTTCACCAGTACGAGTTTTCTTCAGTATGCGGTGGCGGATTTCATGGCTGAGTGTCCCGAACACGCAACAGACCTGCCGCAATTTTATCAAGCTAAACGCGATCGCTTCTGCGAGCTACTGACACCGTCCCGCTTCAGTTTCACGCCATCCGCAGGCACCTACTTCCAACTCGTGGATTACAGCGCCATCAGCACCCTGCCGGACACAGAGTTTGCGAATTGGTTGACGCGAGAAAAAGGTGTGGCCGCCATTCCGCTAACGCCGTTCTATCAGACCGCACCGGACTCCAGGATCGTGCGCTTCTGCTTCTGCAAGGACGACCGCACGCTCGAACAGGCCGCGGAGATTCTTTGCAGCCTTTGAGGGAGTCATGAACGGATTCGATCTGAGCAGGCTGGCCGAGGACATCAGGGACTGGGGCCGGGAGCTTGGCTTCCAGCAGCTTGCCATCACCGATCTCGATCTGAGTGAGTACTCACCGCATCTGCGACGCTGGGTGCAAAACCAGTTCCATGGCCGCATGAGCTACATGGCGCGCAATCAGGAATTACGCTGCCAGCCTGAAAAACTCCTGCCGGGCAGCATCACCGCCATCTGTGTGCGCATGGACTATGCACCAACTAAGCATAATTCTCTGGCAGAGATGGGCCGTCGCAACAAGGCTTATATTGCACGTTACGCGCGCGGGCGCGACTACCACAAGCTCATGCGCAAGCGCCTGCAAACCCTGGCGCGGCGGATCGACGCGGTGATTGGTCCGTTCGGCTATCGTGCGTTCGTTGACAGTGCTCCGGTCCTGGAGCGGGCACTGGCGGAGAAATCAGGATTGGGCTGGATCGGCAAGAACACCATGCTGCTCAACCAGCACGCCGGCTCCTGGTTCTTTCTTGGAGAACTGTTTACCGATTTACCCCTGCCGGTGGACGCTCCCGCCTCCGCCCATTGTGGTAGCTGCCGGGCCTGCCTCGATGTATGCCCGACCAATGCCTTTGTCGGACCCAATCAGCTCGATGCCAGGCGCTGTATTTCCTATCTGACCATTGAACTGCGCGGGACTATTCCGGAAGAATTTCGCGTCCCCATGGGCAATCGAGTCTTTGGCTGCGACGACTGCAACCTGGTTTGCCCCTGGAACAAATTCGCCTCGGTCAGCGCCGAGGAGGACTTTTTACCTCGCAATGACTTTGACGACGCCGAGCTGCTTTCACTGTTCAGTTGGAGCGAACAGGAATTTCTTGGCCGCACCGCAGGTTCGGCTATCAGGCGCATCGGCTACGAATGCTGGTTGCGAAACCTGGCAGTCGCCCTGGGCAATTCAGAAGGCAGTGAGGCTGTGATTGAAGCTCTGCAAAAGCGCAGACACGACAGCTCGGAGTTGGTGCGCGAACATGTCGACTGGGCCTTGAAACAGCACGGGGCGGCTTGAGGTTCAGTCGCAAATCAGAAAATGTTCGCGGTAGTAGCGTAGCTCGTTTATCGAGTCTCTGATGTCGTCCATGGCAACGTGGGCAGATTTTTTTTTCAAGCCATTCATAATTTCGGGCTTCCAGCGCCGAGCCAGTTCTTTGACGCTGCTAACATCGAGGTTGCGATAGTGAAAAAAGGCCTCAAGCTCTGGCATGTAGTTGGCCAGGAAACGACGATCCTGGCAAATGCTGTTACCGCACATGGGTGAAGCCTGCTTTTCCGAGTACTGCTCGAGAAACTCCAGAGTCTCGCGCTCGGCGTCACGCTCGGTGACCGAACTGTTTCGAACCCGATCGATCAGGCCAGACTCACTGTGGTGTTTCTGATTCCAGGCATCCATGGCGTCCACAGTCTGCTCATCCTGCTTAATTGCGAGCACTGGCCCTTCGGCCAGTGCATTGAGATTCTGATCCGTAATTATGGTCGCGATCTCAATGATGCGATCCCGATTCGGCTGCAATCCGGTCATTTCCAGGTCTAGCCAGATCAGGTTTGACTTCTTGTCCACGATAACGCCCTACAAGCGATGAGGGCGCGATTGTAGCAAAGCCTGCGATGCCCGAGTATGCAATAATTTCCGCAACAGCCACGTGGACAGCAGATGCGCAAACGCAATCTGAACAAACAACAGCAGAACAGAATCAGTGCGCAGCAGCAGCGCCTGCTGACGACCACTGACGACCCAACTCAAGTCGAAACCTGCAACGGCCGAGTCCTCAGCCGCTTTGGCAAACAGATTCAGGTAGAGGCTACCGGCATTCAGGGTCGGGGGGAAATTCGGCTTTGCCATCAACGCGCCAATCTGCCCGATCTCATTACTGGCGACCTGGTGCGCTGGGAAGATGCCGGCAATGGCGATGGTGTCATCGTCGCTCGCGCCGAACGGCGTAACGAGTTCAGGCGCCCGGATGCTGGAGGGCGCGAGAAAGCACTGGCGGCCAACCTGGACTGTATCGTGGTGGTGATCGCCGCCGTGCCGCAGCCTTTCATGAATCTGATCGACCGTTACCTGGTGGCACTGGAAAATCTGATGCTGACACCGCTGCTGGTGCTTAACAAGACCGATTTGCTGAGCGATGCTGACCGCGACAGTATTGACAAAATGATGTCTATTTACGAAGCTCTTGGTTATTCCGTACACCGCGTTTGCGCCCACAGCGGTGCCGGTGTAGCGAGACTTGAACGGGAGCTGGAGCATCAGACCAGCATGCTGGTCGGGCAGTCCGGAGTAGGCAAATCCTCCCTGTTGAATCGTCTGGGCCAGGCCGAACTTAGTGAAACCGGCGCCTTGTCGTCGAGTCGAGGCAAAGGTAGACATACCACGACGGCCGCACGCCTGTTTCATCTTCGCTATTTTGATGTCATTGATTCGCCTGGCATTCGCGAGTTTAAAGTGGGTCACCTGGACTCCGAGCAACTCGTTTACGGTTATCGGGAACTCAGGGGCCTGCCGGCTCATTGTCGTTTCCGCAGTTGCTCCCATCGCGATGAACCGGGTTGTGCCCTGCAGGCCGCAGCGGCGACGAGCGCAATCGAGCCGCTACGCTGGCAAAGTTTCCTGCATTTAAGGCAGGAATCCGCGCGCCAGGGCGGGTAGTGCCATGCGCGGTCTGTTCGTACTATTGCAGTATCTGCTTCCCCATCACCTGTTATCCCGGGCCCTGGGCTTTTTTGGCCGCAGTCGATGGCTCAAGGCGCCGCTGATTGCCGGCTTTCGCCGCCTCTATGGTGTCGATTTGACTGAGGCGATCAGCGAACAGGCCAGCGCTTATGAGTCCTTCAATGCCTTTTTTACACGCCGGCTTAAGCCCGAGGCCCGACCGCTGCCGAGCGAAGACAGAATTGCCATCGTCCCGGCCGATGGCGTCGTTAGCCAGCTCGGCCGGATCGACAAGGATCGTTTACTCCAGGCTAAGGGCAAGTGGTTTTCAACGCTTGACCTTCTCGGTGGAGACGAGACGCTGGCCGCACGCTACCGTGACGGCAGCTTCGCAACTGTTTATTTGTCGCCCTCGGATTATCATCGCGTGCACATGCCGATAAGCGGTGAATTGCTGCGCACAGTCTACGTGCCTGGGCGTCTATTTTCCGTCAACCCGACTACAACGGCGGCTGTGTCCGGGCTTTTCGCCCGCAATGAACGTCTGATTTGTGAGTTCGAAACCGATTCAGGCCCGATGGTCGTCGTCCTGGTGGGCGCCATGATCGTCGCCAGCATTGAAGTGGCCTGGGCCGGGCAGGTCACTCCCCGCCGCGGGAACCGGCCCGAAACCCGGCGCTTCGATCAAGCGCCCGCGGCCGTTAAATTGGCAACCGGTGAGGAATTGGGTTTATTCAAACTGGGATCCACGGTGATCACCCTGTTCAGCGCCGGCGCGATTTCATTGGACAAGGCCCTGGTAGCCGGTGCTAGAGTTCGCATGGGCCAGATTTTGGGCGAGCTCGAACCCCGATGAAGCAGGTAAGTCACAGCATGAGGGCGTTGAGATGACACAGAACGAACTGAAACAGGCGGTGGCCAGGGCCGCCTTCGACTATATTCGCGACCGCCTGGAGAAAGAAACGATTATCGGTGTCGGCACCGGCTCGACTGCCCATTTTTTCATCAATGAGCTGGCCGCTATCCGTTCTGAACTGGAGGGCACTGTTTCCAGCTCCGAGCAGTCGGCTCGACAGCTCAAAGAATCGGGCATCGCGGTTTACGATCTCAATGCGGTGGCCAGAGTCGATTTTTACGTCGACGGTGCCGACGAAAGCAATGACCATTTGCAGTTGATCAAGGGTGGAGGAGGCGCACTGACGCGCGAGAAGATTATCGCCGCCACGGCAGGGGAATTTCTTTGTATCGCAGACGAGAGCAAACTGGTCAAACTACTCGGACGCCATCCACTGCCAGTGGAAGTGATTCCCATGGCACGCAGCCATGTCGGCAGGGAGATCGTAAAGCTGGGGGGAGACCCGGTCTGGCGCGAGGACACCGTCACCGATAACGGAAACCACATAATCGACGTGCACAATTTGACGATCATGGAACCAAGAAAACTGGAGCGGGACCTGAACCAGATTGTCGGTGTGGTCTGCAGTGGATTGTTTGCCGAGCGCGGTGCGGACCGGCTTTTTCTTGGCACGAGTAAGGGCGTCGAAACACGCCTGCCTCGAAACAACTGACCGCAAGACACACCCGAGACCGACTCCCAGCGCCGTCCTGCCAATGCCCACCACGCTATCGCTCTGGATTCTCTCCGATCTCTCAGTTCGACCTTATTCCCGAGTTATCATAGCGCTCACTCGCCGACACTGTTGATCGAAGAGTGGGCACGGATTTGGGCCGGACCCGGAGACAAAAGCAATTACATCGGCGTAACGTTACCCGCCTGCGGGCCCTTCTGGCCCTGGGAAACTTCCATTGTTACCTTCTGCCCTTCATGAAGCGTTCTACGTCCGTCACCGTTGATAGCGCTGAAGTGAACGAACACATCCCGTCCGCCCTCCTGCTCGATGAAACCAAAACCCTTCTCATCGTTAAACCACTTGACGGTACCTTCTACTATCTCTGACATATTGTTCTCTTACTGTATGAAAAGTATCTGATCTGCCCAAACAGACCAGCGGCCTGCTTCGACCGCCATAAGAGTTTACGCTCAAGATTGAGTCAATTGGAAGGCAATTTTGCGGAAATCAGCGATAAATTTGGTTTGCCGATGTGCCCTTGCCGTGATGAGGGGGCGGGTTCTGGAATTCAGAAGCGAAACTTGCGTTTCCGCCGGCGCTCAATCAGCGGTGTTCATATCCAGGAGCTTGCCCGGATTGAGTACATTATTGGGATCGAAAACTCGCTTCAGGTCACGCATGTAATCAACCTCCACTGCATCCTTGGCGTAGTGGAGATAGGGTTTTTTTAGCAAGCCAACTCCGTGTTCCGCCGAGATACTGCCGCCGAAATCGCGCACGACAGCAAAGATCTGATTGGAAACCTGGTCACAGCGCTTGAAGAACTCCGCTTCCGTCAATGCCTCCGGCTTGAGGATATTCAGATGAACATTGCCGTCCCCAATATGGCCAAACCAGATGATCTCGAAATCCGGATAAACATCTGCCACCAGCTCATCGACCTCTTGGAGAAACTGCGGCACCCGGGAAATCTTTACAGAAATGTCATTTTTGTAGGGCGTGAACTTTGCGATCGTCTCGGAGATGTCTTCCCGAAACCGCCACAAGCTCTCAGCCTGGGCCAGGCTTTGACTGAGCGTTCCATCAGAAATCCAGCCTTGCTCAAGGCACTGCTCGAAAAGTTCCATAGCCGCTTCGGTATCCTGCTCTGAACGATTTTCGAATTCGATCAGGACGTAAAACTCTGTTTTCGTCTCGAACGGTCTGGGCAACTCAGTCCCGGAAATCACATGCGCAAGCGCCTTTTCCGAGAAGAACTCGAAGGCGGTGAGCGCCAGCCTGCCCTGAAAGGCTTCCAGTATTGGCATGGTATCGGCCATCTGATCTACCCCCAGTAACAGCACGAGCGGATCGGCGGGCTTGCTGCACAGGCTCACCGTCAGCTCGACGATCATACCCAGGGTGCCCTCGGAACCGATAAAAAGATGTCGAAGGTCGTAGCCTGTGGCGTTCTTGGTAAGGCCGCGATTTAATTCCAGAATATCGCCTTTACCGGTTACTACTTTCATGCCGCTAATCCAGTTTCGGGTCATTCCGTAGCGGATCACCTTAATGCCTCCGGCATTGGTAGCCACGTTGCCGCCAATCTGACTCGAACCGGCAGACGCGAAATCCACCGGGTAAAAGAGATCGTGTTCATCGGCGAACTGCTGCAATTGCTCGGTAATGACTCCGGCCTGGCAAGTAAGCTGACGATCAGACGCGTTAAAATCGAGAATCGAGTTCATCCGATCCAAAGCAACGACGACTTCTCCATTGCCGGCAACAGCCCCACCGCTAAGACCCGTGCGTCCGCCCGATGGCACCAGTGCCAGGTGGCGTTCATTGGCCAGCCGCACCAGTCTTTGAACTTCCTCGGTGCAAGCAGGTAGTACGACGGCGACGGGCGCCACGGTAAACTGCCGAGTCCAGTCTCTGCCGTAGTGCTGCAGGTCTTCTGCAGCGGTCTTGACCCAGTCATTACCGACGATTTCGCACAGCTCCTTGGTGAGATCTTTTTCTGACATTGCTTTCCTGATTTGTCCTCGTTGCCCAATCTGGCGCAAGGCTTTCGAACCGGCTGAGGCGGCTGCGACTGTTCTACACAAGCGAAGGTTGAAGCCGGCTATGCTAACATGGCCCAACACTGCAGACATAAATCTGCGCGCAAGGTATCACCATGCAATCTACTTCCCTGGACAAGAGCAAGATACGATTTCTGCTGCTGGAAGGCGTTCACGAAAGTGCGCTTAAAACTCTTTCCCAGGCCGGCTACAGCAACGTCGAGACCATCAAGACCTCACTCGCACCGGCAGACCTGAAAGAAAAGATCGCTCAGGCACACTTCCTGGGGATACGGTCCCGCACCCAGCTCACAGATGACATCTTTGCCGCGGCGAAGAAGCTGCAGGCTGTGGGTTGTTTCTGTATCGGGACCAATCAGGTTGATCTGAACGCCGGGCTGGCGCGCGGCATACCGGTCTTCAATGCCCCCTTTTCCAACACCCGCAGCGTCGCTGAACTGGTGATCGGCCAGTCCATACTCCTGCTGCGCGGTATTCCGGAAAAAAATGCCCTGGCGCATCGAGGCATCTGGAATAAAGCCGCAAAAGGCTCGTTCGAGGTGCGGGGCAAAAAGCTCGGCATTGTCGGCTATGGCAATATCGGCTCGCAGCTTAGCGTCCTGGCCGAATCAATGGGCATGGACGTGCTGCTCTATGATGTCATGACCAAACTGCCCCTGGGTAACGCCAAACAGACGGATTCGCTGCAGCAACTGCTCGAGCGCTGCGACATCGTCAGCCTGCATGTGCCGGAAACGCCGGCCACCCGCAATATGATTGGCGCCAAGGAGCTTGCCTGGATGCGCCCTGGCGCCGTGCTCATCAACGCCTCCCGCGGAAGCGTTGTTGATATCGATGCCCTCGCGGACGCTCTCGGCGAGAAGCTGCTGGCCGGTGCCGCCATTGATGTGTTTCCCGTAGAGCCGAAATCAAACGACGAGGAATTCGAGTCTCCCCTGCGAAATTTCGACAACTGTATTCTGACGCCTCATATTGGCGGCAGCACCATGGAGGCGCAGGCAAACATTGGCGTCGAGGTCAGTGAAAAACTGGTCCTATACAGCGACAACGGCTCTACCCACACTGCGGTCAATTTCCCCGAGGTCAACCTGCCCGCTCATCCCCATCATCACCGCCTTCTGCACATCCATAAAAACGTGCCCGGAGTCTTGTCGGAAATTAATACGATCTTCTCGGACATAGGCATCAACATCGCCTCCCAGTACTTGCAAACCAACGAGCAGGTGGGTTACGTGGTCATGGATATTGATCAACAGCACAGCGAACTGGCGCTTGCGAAGCTCAATGGCGTCAATGGGACAATTCGCTGTCGCGTGCTGTTCTAAGGAGGCTCTGAATAATGCAGACATGCCTGGGGATAAATTCCCGGAGCCGATGACCGCTAGTGCTCAATCAAGAATTTGTCCATGACCGCGAAGATCTTCGCCCGAATGGCTGAGGATTCATTCACCAAATGATGACGGGCTCCGGCGATAAGCTGGCTGCGAGTGCCGGGGAATTTCTCCTCTATGCGCGGCAGATTATAAGCCCAGTCGACTGTGCTGTCCTCGGTGCCCTGAACGATAGTTAACGGTTGCGGACAGGAGGATGCCAGGCGGAATCGGATCTGGTAGTCGACCATCGCCAGCACCCAGTCTCTGGGAATTACTCGGCTCTGCAGCGGATCGTGATTTCTTAGGAATTCCGCGAACGCCTCGTCATGACTGTTGTTCCCGAATCCTCTCCGTAGCGATGGCAGGAACCAGCGGGTGATCATGAAAAGCCAATGGGTCCAAGCCCAGCCGCGAGGCCGAAGCAGTGGCGCCAGCAGCACATAACTGGCTATATTGAATCTTTGTTGAAGGGAGTTATGCAGCAGGCTGTCCATGAGCACCGCCCCCCCTGTGCTCTGGCCGATGGCGAACCAGGGCCTGGCCAGTTTCTGGTTTCCAGCCATCGACAGGCAATCTTCAAGCGCCTGGCAATAACGACTGAAAGAGTCAATGCTTGCGGCCTTACCGCTGGATAGGCCGTGCCCCGGCAAATCGAAAATCAATACGTTGAGGCCCTGCCGAAGACAATGCCGAATCAGGTGGCCATAGAGACCACTGTGATCGAAATAGCCGTGCACCAGAATGGCGGTGCCCCGTGCTCGGGATTCGGGCAGCACAAACTGTTGACCGGCGAGCTCGAACTCACCGCTATGAAGGCGGCCAAAGCGCTGCTCGAGCCCGGGGGCTACCCCCGAGAAATCCAGGTCATAGTGAGATCGATAGGCCGTCAGCAGCGGGTCAGTGAAAACCGATTCTGCTTGATCAAGCGGTGGTAGTAACTGCCGCAGCCTTGCCGCCTGCTCGCCAACGAATCCGCTCATTGGCAGGTCGCTCAGCCCGCCTGCTGGGCGTAGCGCTGATACATTTCCTCCAGGCTATACAACTTCTTGATGCGGTCGGCGTTACCGGCCGTGCCGAATGCCTCCAGGCGGGCCTTGACGATGTCCTTCATGGCGCCGATGGTGGGAGTGAGGAATTTGCGCGGATCGAATTCCGACTTGTTCTGGGCGAGGAATCTTCGTACGGCCCCGGTGGAGGCCAGTCTGAGGTCGGTATCAATATTGACCTTGCGCACACCGTGGCGAATACCCTCCTGTATTTCCTCGACCGGCACCCCATAAGTCTCCGGGATCTCGCCACCGAATTCATTGATCACCTGTAGCCAGTCCTGGGGTACTGATGAGGATCCATGCATGACCAGATGGGTATTTGGGATCTTGGTATTGATTTCCTTGATGCGATCAATCGCAAGGATGTCCCCCGTTGGCGGCCGGCTAAACTTATAGGCGCCGTGACTCGTTCCGACGGCTATAGCCAGAGCATCGACTCCCGTGGCTTTAACGAAATCCTCTGCCTCCTGCGGGTCAGTGAGAAGTTGATCCATGCTCAATTGACCCTCGGCACCGATGCCGTCCTCTTCTCCAGCCATGCCGGTTTCGAGTGAGCCCAGACAACCAATCTCACCTTCAACAGACACCCCACAAGCATGCGCCATATCGACGACCGCTTTCGTGACCTTGACGTTGTATTCGAAATCCGTGGGCGTCTTGCCGTCCTCGCCCAGCGAGCCGTCCATCATCACCGACGAAAAACCAAGCTGAATCGAACGCTGACATACCGCTGGCGAAACGCCGTGATCCTGGTGCATGACGATGGGAATATGGGGAAACTCCTCAATCGCCGCCTGAATGAGATGCTTGAGGAAATTGCTGCCGGCGTACTTGCGGGCGCCAGCGGAGGCCTGCAGGATCACGGGACTGTTAACTTCGTCTGCGCCTTCCATGATGGCGCGTACCTGCTCCAGGTTATTCACGTTGAAGGCCGGGACACCGTAGCCGTTCTCGGCAGCGTGGTCCAATAACTGTCGTAGGCTGATAAGAGCCATGGCGATTCCTCTCTAAATTAATTCATTGTCGGTCGAACCGGATTCGATGAGTGCGCCAGCCTACTGCGACTGCCCGCGTTCCTTCAATACCCGCACCGCGGGCAATTCACTGCCTTCCACGTATTCGAGGAAGGCGCCTCCGCCGGTGGAGATGTAAGAGACTTGCTCGCTGATACCAAATTTTTCGATTGCAGCCACAGTCTCGCCGCCACCGGCCAGGGAAAAACCCTCACTGTTCGCGATCGCCCTGGCAACTCGCTGGGTGCCTTCGGAAAACTGTTCGAATTCGAAAACACCCAGCGGGCCATTCCACACTATCGTCTTCATGCCGGCAATGAGGTCGCTGAAACGTGCGGCGGTCTCAGGGCCGATGTCCAGTATCATGTCATCGGCGCCAACGGCATCGATTTTTTTCACCGTGGCCTGCGCCTGTTCGCTGAATTCCGTAGCCACCACGACGTCCACCGGCAGTGGAATGCTGGTTGCTTCCATCAGCTCGCGAGCGGTATCCAGCAATTCCGGCTCCGCCAATGACTTGCCGATGTTGGCGCCACTTGCCAGCAAAAAGGTGTTGGCTATGCCACCCCCTACCATGAGCTGGTCAGTCTTGCTGGCAAGGGACTTCAGCACCTGCAGCTTGCTCGATACCTTGGCACCGCCAACAATGGCGAGCATGGGCCGCTGCGGATTACTTAATGAGCGTTCAAGTGCGTCAAGCTCTCCTGCCAGCAGCGGGCCGGCACAGGCATCGGCGGCCTTGATAGCAACGCCGTGAGTGCTCGCCTGAGCTCGATGGGCCGTACCAAAGGCATCCATGACGAAGAGATCGCAGAGCGCGGCATAGGCAGCCGACAGCGCTTCATCGTCTTCACCCTCGCCAGCATTGATCCGCACATTCTCCAGTAGAACGATGTCAGCGTCGCAATCGCTCACGGCCTGAGGATTTTGTAAATAGTCAGTAACAAGTGCCACCTGGCACTTAAGGGTTTCAGCAAGTCGGTCGCCTACCGGCTGTAGTGAAAACTCGGACTGCTCAGTGATTGGTTTACCCTCTTCTGGCCGACCGAGATGGGACATGACGATGACCTGGGATGCCTTCTCCATGGCCAACTTCAAAGTCGGAATAGCGGCTCGTATTCTGGCATCGTTGCCGACGCTACCATTCTTTACCGGCACGTTAAGATCCTCTCGAATTAGGACACGTCTGCCGGACAACTCCAGATCGGTCATGCGTTTGAAGCTCATGATGGCTCTACTCCCCCTTTTTTCCGTTGTTGTGTGCGAAACTACACTGCATTGCTTTTCCCTTGGGATGCTCTGAACTTCGGCTTGCCGTGACCACTTCTTCGCGATCGGATCATCCATGATCACCGCGGTCATGCAGAAACTGCGCCAAATCGAGCATACGATTGGCATAGGCCCACTCGTTGTCGAACCACAAGAGCAACTTGACCAGGCGCCCAGGTGCGATTCGAGTTTGGGTCAAATCGACTATGACCGAGCGGGGATCATGATTGAAATCGCAGGACGCCAGGGGCTCCTCGGTAACGCCCATGATATTGGGCGGCAACTTGTCTGCCTGTTCCCGGAACAGTTCATTCAGACTGTTCTCATCAATGGTTTTGTCGACAATGACCGTCAGATCCATCACCGAGACGTTAACGGTGGGGACGCGGATGGCTTGGGCCCGCAGTTTGCCTTCCAGTTGCGGCAGAATCCGCTCGATGCCCTTGGCCAGTTCCGTATCCACTGGAATGATGGACTGCATGGCGCTGCGCGTACGGCGAAGATCATTGTGATGGAAGCTGTCGATTACCGGCTGATCGTTCATCGCCGAGTGAATGGTCGTTACGACGCCTGATGTCACGCCCAGTTTCTCATCGAGTGTTGCCAGAACCGGCACGATGCAATTTGTTGTGCAGGAAGCATTCGAGAGAATGCGCGCGTCCTTACTGAGCTGCTGGTGGTTGATACCGAACACCACCGTGGCATCCACGCTGGGCTCTGCCGGTTGCGAGAAGAGCACACGATCGGAGCCTGCGGCCAGGTGTCCTTCTGCTCGCTTTCGATCGGTGAATGCGCCGCTGCACTCCATGACCAGGTCGATTGAATTTTCCCGCCAGGGCAGCCGCGATATTTCGGCCTCGCGGCTGACCGAGATCGGTTCATTTTCAATAATCAGTTGCTCAGCTTCGAACTCTACGGCGCCCAGAAAACGGCCGTGGGTACTGTCGAAGCGAGTCAGGTGGGCCAGAGTCGGCAGATCGGCCAGGTCGTTGATAGCCGCGATTCGCAGGCCGCCATAACTGGTAGATTCATACAAAGCGCGCAGAATACAGCGCCCAATTCGACCGTAGCCGTTGATGGCGATACGCAGGCTCATGGATCGGAGGTCGGGTAAAAGGCGCCGGGATTAATCACAGCAGTGAGCGGGCTGTGGCGATGACATTATCCACGCTGAAGCCGAAGTGTTCCATCAGCTTTGCCCCGGGCGCGGAGGCGCCGTACGAGCGCATGCCGATTACGGCCCCATCCAGCCCGACAAACTTGTACCAGTAATCCGCGGCTGCCGCCTCCACAGCGACTCGCTTACGTACCTGTGGCGGCAGTACCGCATCGCGGTAACTCTGATCCTGTTTTTCGAAGACGTCGACGCTGGGCATCGCGATCAACCTGGCGGCAACGCCATCTGCCTGCAGACGCTCGACCGCTTGCAGGCAGAGGCTCAGTTCTGAGCCTGTAGCCAGCAGCAGCAGCTCCGGCTTGTTGGCGCAATCCCTGAGAATATAGGCACCACGCGCCACGGCCGTCACCTGATCCTGTGTGCGCTCAAGCGCCGGCACCGCCTGGCGAGTAAAAACCAGCGCCGTTGGCCCATCCGGTCGCGCCAGTGCCGCCTTCCAGGCTACTGCTGCTTCGGTCAGGTCGCCGGGTCGCCACACTGACAGATTGGGTGTCGTCCGCAAGTTACTTAGCTGCTCCACTGGCTGGTGGGTGGGGCCGTCTTCGCCCTGACCTATGGAATCATGGGTGTAGACCAAAATACTGTGCTGCTTCATCAGCGCCGCCATACGCACGGCGTTGCGGGCGTACTCCATGAAAATCAGGAAAGTGGCGCTATAGGGGATGAAGCCGCCATGAAGTGCAATACCGGTGGCAATGGCAGTCATCCCGAACTCGCGTACCCCGTAATAAATGTAGTTGCCGTCCTCTTTCTCGGTTATGGACACGCTTCCGGACCAGGCGCTCAGATTGGAACCAGTCAGATCGGCACTGCCGCCGATCAACTCCGGCAGCAGGGCACAATACTGCTCCAGGCAGACTTGCGAGGCCTTGCGCGTGGCTATGCTGTCCGTCCGGGACTGACATTCAGCAATAAAGGCGTCTGCCTGATCGTTGAAGTTTCCGGGTAGTTCGCCGCGAAAGCGCCGAACCAGCTCCATTGCCAGATCTGGATACTCTTCTTCATAACCGACCAGAAGCTCTTTCCAGGCCGACTCTGCCAGAAAGCCCTTTTCTGTGCTGTCCCAGGCCTGCTTAATCGCATCCGGTACGAAGAAAGGTGGATGCGGCCAGCCCAGGGCGGCGCGGGTCGCTGCTACCTCATCCTGGCCCAATGGGGCGCCATGGGTGGCAGCGGTGCCCTGCTTGTTGGGTGAACCAAAGCCAATGACCGTCTTGCAGATGAGCAGGGTTGGTCTCTGCGCTTCTGCCCTGGCGGCAGTTATGGCCTCGGCCAGCGCTTCCGGATCATGGCCGTCGACCGGCAGCACTTGCCAGCCATAGGACTTGAAACGGCTGGCGGTGTCATCCGTGAACCATTGCTCAACCTCGCCATCAATGGAAATGCCGTTGTCGTCATAGAAAACAATGAGCTTGCCAAGCTTCAGCGTGCCGGCCAGGGAACAGGCTTCATGGGAAATGCCCTCCATCAGGCAGCCGTCGCCCGCGAAGACATAGGTATGGTGGTCGACTATCTCGAACGCTTCCCGATTGAACTGCGCGGCGAGCGTTTTTTCGGCAATGGCCATGCCGACGCCGTTGGCCAGACCCTGGCCAAGAGGCCCAGTGGTGGTTTCCACTCCAGGCGTGTCACTGAGCTCAGGGTGGCCAGGAGTGTGTGAATGTAGCTGGCGGAAGTTTTCCAGTTCCGTCATCGGCAGTTTGTAGCCGGTAAGGTGCAGCAGCGAATACACGAGCATGGAGCCATGGCCATTGGACATGACAAAGCGGTCACGATTGAACCAGTTGGGATTACCCGGATTGTGCCTGAGAAAGTCTGCCCACAGCACCTGGGCGATATCCGCCATGCCCATGGGCGCTCCGGGATGGCCAGAGCCGGCCTTCTGAACCGCGTCCATACTCAATGCCCGGATGGCATTGGCACAATCCTTTCGCGACACACCGTCGTCCGCCATTTCTGCAACTCCTTGAGTCATCCCCTGATCGTTTTGCTCTCATCCCGGTGCGACCCGGATGGACTCCGCCGGGACTCGCGACAAGCCTGCCGCTGTTGCTTGAAGCCAGTCAGTAAGACTGTGAAGACTCTCAGCACTTGCGTATGAAAGCCCTCAGGGCTCAATGAAATAACCTTCAGCTCAGGGTAAACCGCCTTCAGCTTTAGGTTAAAGAACCCGTATAAAGCCTAGTTAGTTGGCCGCGCCCGAGCTGAAAAAGCCGGCTATTCTCGCCCACCTTGCCCCATTTTGCTACCACGATTGCCGACTACCGGTGGCGGCGGATCGGCGCTGCAATCGAGCCTGCTGAACCCCCATGAGTTTCTGCCTGCACGCGTTGAAGTCGGATGATTGGCCTTGGAGCCTCTGTTCCGACACGGGTCTCGCAAAACTGCAGTACCAACCCGATCGCAAGCCTGCCTTCGCAAACCTATATCAAAATATTTTGATATAGGTTTGAAATGCCCCGTCATTGCTGGTAGTGTACGCGGCTCTAACGAAGTCACCGAATTCAAGTTTCAACTCCCAAGCAGATTTTGCATAGCACAGTTCTCCAAAAGTCAGAGACCAAGCCATCGAATGCGATCGCGAGTCTTGCCGCTTTCAACAAGGCGCTCGCCGATCCCCTGCGGCTGACTATCTTGCGTTTGCTCATGGACGATTCATTCGCCGTGCTCGAATTGAGCCAGGTACTGAATATTCGTCAGTCGGCTTTGAGCCATCATCTAAAAATTCTTGCCAATGCCCACCTGGTCGACCGCCGGCGTGAGGGCAATTCAATCTTCTATCGGCGCGCCTTTATTGGCGAGGGTGATCCTTACCGAGAACTTAAGACCTGCGTCTTCGAACAAATCGATGCCCTGCCGATCAGCTCCGGCATCGCGCAAGCAATTAAACGCCTGCAGCTTGAACGCTCACAGCTATCCCTGAGCTTTTTTAACCGCAATGCCGGCAAGTTCCGCGAGAAGCAGGGACTGATCGTCGCGCACGAGGAATATTCCAGGACCCTGCACGAGGTCATCGATAGTCTACCACTGCCTGAGCAGCCGCAAGTTCTGGAAGTGGGTCCCGGCGAAGGCCAAATGTTGACCGAACTCGCCGCTCGCTTCAGCCACCTGACGGCAGTGGACAACTCCAACGACATGCTGAAGCGCAGCGAGAAAGCCCTGGAGAGCGCCGGCTTCGAGCACGTCGAGTTCATTCTGGGTGACACCAGCATCGCCTGTAGTAAGAAGATCCGCAACGATCTCATTCTGATCGAAATGGTTCTGCACCATATTTCGTCACCGGCTGAAACCTTCAAGGACTGTTGCGAGCTCCTGAATGCGCAGGGCTTTCTGCTCCTGGTCGACCTGGCGCCCCATGGTCAGGACTGGGTGCGGGATTCCTGCGGCGATTTGTGGTTGGGCTTTGAAAAACAGGAACTCGATCGCTGGGCCGAGCGCGCCGGGCTAAAGGTCGAACAGGCCTCTTATCTGCAGTTGCGCAACGGCTTCCAGATTCAAATACGGGTTTTCAAAAAACTCGTCTCCAATAACCTTACCTCTTTAAACGTACCTAGCTGAAAAGGACTATCCAATGGCTGAAACAAACCTGTTTACTTCTGAATCCGTCTCGGAGGGACATCCGGACAAGATGGCGGATCAGATTTCAGACGCGATTCTCGATGCGCTGCTAGCCGAAGACAAACATTCCCGCGTCGCCTGCGAAACCATGACCAAGACTGGCATGGTTATAGTGGCGGGTGAAATCACTACAGACGCGTATGTGGATGTGGAAAGCATCGTGCGCGAGGTCGTCAACGACATCGGCTACAACCACTCCGAGAGTGGTTTCGACAGTCACACCTGCGCCGTCATGAATGCGATCGGTGCCCAGTCGCCGGACATTGCCATGGGCGTGGACGAGTCGGATGATCACGAGCAGGGAGCCGGCGACCAGGGCTTGATGTTCGGTTATGCCAGCAACGAAACCGACGTACTCATGCCGGCACCGATTTACTATTCGCATCTGCTGGTCAAGCGTCAGGCTGAAGTTCGCAAGAACGGCACCCTGCCCTGGCTGGAACCGGATGCTAAGAGCCAGATCACTTTTCGCTACGAAGACAGCAAACCGGTGGGTGTGGATGCGGTTGTGCTTTCCACCCAGCACCGCGATGAAATCAGTCTTGCCGATCTGCGTGAAGCGGTGATGGACGAAATCATCAAACCTATCATTCCGGAACAGTGGATCGATGCGAACACGAAGTATTTCATCAACCCCACCGGCAGATTCGTCATTGGCGGACCGCACGGCGACTGCGGATTGACTGGCCGCAAGATTATCGTGGACACCTATGGCGGCATGGCGCGCCATGGTGGCGGAGCCTTTTCCGGCAAGGACGCGTCCAAAGTCGACCGCTCTGCCGCCTACCTGGCTCGTTACATAGCCAAGAACGTGGTCGCCGCCGGTATCGCCGAGCGCTGCGAAATTCAGCTTTCCTACGCCATCGGTGTCGCCGACCCCACCTCGGTTATGGTGGACACCTTCGGTACGGGAAAAATCGAAAACAGCAAGATAACCGAACTGGTGCGAGAGCATTTTGAACTCAAGCCCAAGGGCCTGATCGACATGCTCGACCTGTTACGACCAATTTATCGGCAAACCGCTGCCTATGGCCACTTCGGCCGGGAGGAGCCCGACTTCACCTGGGAGAAGACTGACAAGGCGAGCACGCTGAAAAGTGATGCAGGACTATAAACTTACGACCTAGGAGTTAAATTATGAACAATTTGAACGTACAGAAAGAAGTCGCTGCGGAGCAGGACTATAAAGTTGCCGACATCAGCCTCGCTGATTTCGGACGCCGCGAAATTACCCTGGCCGAGGCAGAGATGCCGGCCCTGATGTCACTGCGCGATAAATACGCCAAAGACAAGCCTTTGAAAGGGGCGAAGATTCTTGGCTGTATTCACATGACGGTGCAAACTGCCGTATTGATTGAGACTCTGCAGTCTCTGGGCGCCGAAGTGCGCTGGTCCTCCTGCAACATCTTCTCCACCCAGGATCATGCCGCTGCCTGCATGGCCGCCGAAGGTGTGGCTGTCTACGCCTGGAAGGGCCAGTCCGAAGAGGAAGCAGAATGGTGCATCGAACAGACCATCCTCAAGGACGGCAAGCCCTGGGATGCGAACATGATTCTTGACGATGGCGGCGACCTCACGTCCATGGTGCACGACAAGTACCCAGAAGTACTGGACAACGTGCACGGCATTACCGAGGAAACCACCACCGGCGTCCACAGGCTGCTGGAAATGATCAAGGACGGGACACTGAAAGTGCCCGCCATCAACGTTAACGATTCGGTCACGAAATCCAAGAATGACAACAAGTACGGCTGCCGACACAGTCTGAACGACGGCATCAAGCGCGCCACTGACATGCTACTGTCCGGCAAGAAAGCGCTGGTCATCGGTTATGGCGACGTGGGTAAGGGTTCGGCTCAATCACTACGCCAGGAAGGCATGATTGTGAAGATCACTGAGATCGACCCGATCTGCGCCATGCAGGCCTGCATGGACGGCTTCGAGGTCGTTTCACCCTACAAAGACGGCATTAATACAGGCAAGGCCGACGCCATCGACACCGAGCTTTTGGGCAATACCGATGTGCTCGTTACCTCAACAGGCAACATCAATGTCTGCGACCAGTATATGCTGGATGCGGTCAAGCCGGGCGCCGTCGTCTGCAACATCGGACACTTCGATAATGAGATTGATACCAAGTACATGCGCGACAACTGGGACTGGGAAGAAATCAAGCCCCAGGTTCATAAGATCTATCGCAACGGCAAGAAGGATCAGAAGGACTACATTCTTTTGCTTTCCGAAGGCCGCTTGATCAATCTTGGCAACGCCACCGGCCATCCCTCGCGTATCATGGATGGCTCCTTCGCCAATCAGGTGTTGGCTCAGATGTATCTGTATGAGCGTAAATACGCCGACCTGAGTGAAGACTCCAAGAAGCAGAAGATTACAGTCGAGGTTCTGCCCAAGCAGCTCGACGAAGAAGTCGCTGCTCTCATGGTCCAGGGTTTTGGCGGCGTCATTACCCGAATGACCGACCAGCAGGCTAACTACATACACGTTCCTCTGGAAGGTCCTTTCAAGACCGACAGCTACAAGTACTAAGAGCTGGTTGAAGAATCAGCAAAGGAAAAGGTGCAAATGGACTCAGCACAATCCCGTAGTTTCAGCATCGAGTTTTTCCCGCCTCGTACAGAGGCGGGGGAAGCTAAACTGGACATCGCTCACAAGCGGCTGGCCAAGCTGAATCCGGATTTCTTTTCAGTCACCTATGGAGCCGGTGGTTCCACCAGAGACGGCACCCGTAATCTCGTTATAAAGTATACCGGGGCCGGCTCCTGTGTGGCGCCACATCTTTCCTTCGGGGGCGCCAGCGACAAGGAAATTCACCAGCTTCTGGAGACTTACCAGGATAATGGAGTCAATAGACTGGTGGCATTGCGCGGCGACATTCCCTCCGGTGGTGGCTCCTCGGTGCACTACCGCTACGCCAGTGAGCTGGTTGAGTACGTAAAGCAACATTTTGGTGACCAGTTTCACATCGAGGTCGCCTGCTACCCGGAAATACATCCGGACTCAGACAGCTATGGATCAGACGTAGCCCATTTTAAGAACAAGGTGGCGCTCGGTGCCGACTCCGCCATAACCCAGTATTTTTATAATACCGATGCCTACTTCCGCTACCTGGATTACTGTCAGCGCCAGGGCATTGACATTCCTATCGTTCCCGGTGTCATGCCGATAACCAACTACGCCAAACTGGCTCGCTTCAGCAGCAAATGTGGAGCCGAGATCCCCCAGTGGCTGCGGCGCCGACTCGAGACTTTCGAGGACGACTCAGAAAGCATGCGCAGTTTTGGTATCGATGTGGTCAGCGCGCTCTGCGAGCGACTTCTTGACGGAGGCGCTCCGGGCATTCATTTCTATTCCATGAATCTGTCGAAAAACGTCATCGAAATCTGGAATAATCTCTCCCTGTCAGACCGAAGCTGAGGCAGCCTGGCCCGATCATGGCCAGCTGTCACCTCTGACTTGTGGCTCAGCAACAACGTCGTTCCCTGCCCAAGAAACCCGGTTGCCGGTGGAAACTATTCGAACCAAGGCAGTGAGACCTCACCAAAATGAGTAAAGCGGCCTTACCGGTTGGAGGTAAAGAGACCTCACCGGTTGGAGGTAAAGAGGCCTCACCGGTCGGAGGTATAGAGACCCCAGCGGTCTGAGGTATAGAGACCCCGCCGCTTCGAGGTAAAGGCTTCACCGGTTCAAGACAAACAGACCTCAACGGATCACAGAAAAGCATCCGTTCCGGCTTTGGATAGGTAGCCTACTGTTTAACTGCGACCACTCGCTGCTGGCGACGCCAGGAAAGGAAACCGCCCTATGCGTGTCTCGAGAGTCTATATAGAGGGCACGATGGCCTCCGATCAGACCGTAGAACTAGATCGGGAGCTTAGTCATTACCTGGGTGTCGTACTGCGACTGAAAGCGGGCAGCGAAGTCCGCGCGTTCAATAGTGAGGCCGGTGAATATCTCGCCCGCCTGGAGGTCCGGAACAGGCAAAGCCTGAGTTTGGTAATCGGCGATAGAATCGCCACGCCCGAAATCCCAGCCTTGAAAATTCGCCTCTTGCTCGGTCTGTCCCGAGGCGACCGCATGGATCTTGCCGTTCAGAAATCGACTGAACTCGGCGTGACCCGAATTACCCCGTTCTCCAGTGCATTCGGCGAAGTCAGATTCAAGCAGGCAGCACGCCTGGATAAACGCATGCGCCACTGGCGCCGGGTCGCCATCAGTGCCTGTGAGCAGTGCGGCCGAATCGTGCCACCAGTCATCGACCTTCCCTGTGAACTCAGCGCCGCCCTCTCCACCCGCGGCGACGCAACCGGCCTGATTCTTGATCCCACGGGGAAAACCTCTCTGACCCAGCTTGAGCTCGCCGATGAACTGTGCCTAGTCACTGGCCCCGAAGGGGGATTTTCCGAGGCGGAGTTGGAATCCGCTCGCCAATCAGGCTTTGCGGTGGCCCGCCTGGGACCTCGTATTCTGCGCGCTGAGACCGCACCACTGGCAGCCCTGGCGATCGTCCAGAGTCGGTTCGGAGACCTGGTTTAGATCTGCCAGGACTGCCTTCTGCCATGCCTTGCCCGACTTTCTAGGGACAAAAAAAAGCGCCTTCCAGAGGAAGGCGCAAAAACGTAAGTATATTACGTTAAGGGAGAGACTTTTGACTTTAGAGCCCGCACCTAAGCTTGCGCAGGGTCTGAAGTCAGGGTGGCGATCGAGGGACCACCACCCTGTATGGTTTGTTACTGGGTAATGAATTCCGGATAGGCTTCCATACCGCACTCGGAGAGGTCCACACCCTCTTCCTCTTCTTCTTCGCTGACACGAACGCCCATGACGATCTTTAGAATCAACCAAACGACCAGGCTGGTGAGGAATACCCAGCCGAAAATTGTCAACATGCCGATGAGCTGCCCCATGACAGTAGCGTCTGCATCGGACAGCAATACCGCGAAGATTCCCCAGATGCCGACCGTTCCGTGTACCGAAATGGCACCCACCGGGTCGTCGATTCTCATCTTGTCCAGGGTCACAATGCTGAACACTACAAGGGCACCACCAATGGCACCGATAATTGTCGACAGGAGCGGTGTCGGATCGGCAGGTTCGGCAGTAATAGCCACGAGTCCAGCGAGGGCACCGTTCAGGGCCATCGTGAGATCGGCCTTGCCGAACATGAGCCGGGCGACGATCAAGGCAGCGATCAGGCCGCCAGCCGCAGCCGCGTTGGTGTTCAGGAACACGTTGGCAACCTCGTTGGCGACACCGATTCCACCCAGCTTCAGCGTGGATCCACCGTTGAATCCAAACCATCCCAGCCACAGGATAAAGGTACCCAGGGTAGCCAGCGGCAGATTGGCACCGGGCAGCGCATTGATAGAGCCATCTGCCTTGTATTTGCCCTTACGAGCGCCAAGCACCAGAACACCAGCCAGCGCTGCAGCCGCGCCCGCCAGGTGCACAATGCCCGAGCCGGCGTAGTCAGAGTAATTCAGTGAGTAAATACCAAAGACGGAGTCGCCGTTCCAGGTCCAGCTACCTTCCATCGGGTAGATGAAACCCGTCATGACCACGGCGAAAGCGAGGAAAGCCCATAGCTTCATGCGCTCAGCAACCGCACCGGATACAATCGACATCGCGGTAGCAACGAAGACTACCTGGAAGAAGAAGTCGGAAGCGCCCGAATATTCCCCCATGTCGCCAAATCCACTCTCGTTGGAGGCGGCAAGAATCTCGGCAACGGCAGCGTCATTCATTTCCGCGACTGTGGTGATTCCCGAGAGGAACAAGCCGCCGTCATACATGATCGCGTAACCACAGACCAGATACATGGTACAAGCAATCGCGAACAAAGCGACGTTCTTGGTCAGGATTTCCGTGGTATTCTTGGATCGGACTAATCCCGCTTCCAGCATGGCGAAGCCAGCGGCCATCCACATTACCAGTGCGCCACAGATGAGAAAGTAGAACGTATCCATTGCATACTGCAATTCAAAGATTTGGTTTTGCACCTTTACCTCCGTAGTGGTCTAAATCCGCGACCACAAAATTTAAATTATTCCCCAGATCCCTTAGATGGCCTCGTCGCCGGTTTCTCCGGTGCGAATACGGATTATCTGAGCCAGGTCGGTCACGAAGATCTTGCCGTCGCCAATCTTGCCGGTATTGGCTGCCTTGCTGATGGCTTCCAGAGTCTGGTCGAGAAGATTAGTGCCGACAGCAACCTCCAATTTCACCTTAGGCAGGAAATCGACCACATATTCCGCACCTCGATAGAGCTCGGTGTGGCCTTTCTGCCGGCCAAACCCTTTGACTTCGGTGACGGTGATACCCTGCACTCCTATTTCGGATAGGGCCTCTCGGACGTCATCCAGTTTGAATGGCTTGATAATAGCCGTGACTAACTTCATTAGATTGCTCCTTAGTTGTTATCAGCGGATTGTCCATATGAACATATACACCTGTGGCTGCATCTATGCACGGGGCGTGCCAGAGTCATTATTGGTTTATTTCTCAACTGCTTATGTCTCAGGCCAGAGAATATCTGATAGCGAGCTAGAGGCTCTTATAGGAAATTGTGCGCTGCGGGTGCAGGGCAGTTCTTCACGCACTTTTTTAGTGCGAAGCACCGACAAGGTGCCTGCAAGTGCACTGACACAGGGGAGAGCTGACTAGAGCACCTCCGCACCCCATAGCAACGGGTATCGGGACCCGTCGCCATGAAATGCTAAAATCAGGTCTCTATAAACATCGAAACGGGATAAGCATGCGTGATCAGCAAATTTTACGACAACTCAGTGAACAACTGAGCAGACTGTTACCGGGCGTCGATAATCTCCGGGATGAGGCGCGCACCAAGATAGAACAGACGCTCAAAAATGGTTTGCGAGACTTGGATATAATGACTCAAGAAGAGTTTGCCGCCCAGGCCAAGGCCTTGGAGCACACGCAGGAGCGGGTGCGGCAACTTGAGACTCGCCTCGGCGACCTGGAAACTCGGATGCAGACCCTCGACCCTGCCGACTCAGCCTGATTGCAGGTGATCACAGCGGTAAGCAAGCGCTTCCTGTAAATCCGCTTCAGCGATTTCCTCGGTGGCATTGAAATCCGCTACCGTGCGCGCCAGCTTCAGCACCCCATGAACGGCCCGTGCGGAAAGCCCGAGTCGATCCATGTAGGTTGCGAGCCTGCCCTTGAGACTAACGTTTAGCTGACAGTAGCGCCCGAGTTCCGCCACCGTGAGTTCGACATTGAGCTTACCTGCCCGCAGCAGTTGTTGCTCACGACAGCGCTGCACGCGGTCGCGCGCCGCCAGCCAATCGATGCTGTCGGGCGCCTGCGTCAGCAGCTCCGCCTGGCTGAGACTGGGCAGTTCCAGCAGCAGATCCATGCGGTCCAGAAGCGGGCCCGAGAGCCTGCCTATATAGCGCCGCCGGCGTTCGCGGGAGCAGCTACATTCCCGTCTGGGATCCCCCGCATAGCCGCAGGGGCAAGGGTTCATGGCCGTGACCAGTTGAAAGCGAGCCGGGAAAACGACGCGATAGTTCGCCCGGCTAATGGTGATGACGCCCGACTCCAGAGGCTCCCGCAGGCAGTCCAGCACACCGGGTTTGAATTCCGGCAACTCGTCCAGAAACAGCACACCTCGGTGGGCCAGGGATATCTCGCCGGGATTAGCCCGATGACCGCCCCCCACGAGGGCAACGGCTGTGGCACTGTGGTGCGGCGCCCGCAGCGGTCGCTCGCCCCAGCCGGCGGTCTCTTGGCCCAGCCCGGCCACCGAGCGGATACTGGCAAGCTCGAGCGCCTCCGCTTCGGACAGAGCCGGCAGCAGGGCCAACATGGTATTAGCCAGCAGCGTCTTGCCGCAGCCGGGAGGCCCCGACATCAGCAGGTTGTGGCCGCCGGCAGCAGCAATTTGAATGGCACGCTTGGCCTGTGACTGGCCGCGGATCTCTGCGGCATTGAGGATTTTTGCCTGCGATCCCGGCGCAGTCACGCGCCGGCGCCGGAAATGAATCAGCGCCTTGTCCTGACTCACATGTTCAATGTAGTGCTGCAGTGAGGTCACCGCCGCCGCCCCACTATAGGCTGCCAGGCGCATATCCTCGGCGTTGCCGGCAGGTAGCAGCATTGCGCGCTGACTGGCTTTAGCGGCCAGTATGGCCGGCAAAGCACCCTGCACCGGCCGCACCCTGCCATCGAGGGCCAGCTCGCCAAGTATTTCCAGTCCTGCGAGCGCAGCGCTGGGAATATGACCGCAGGCCGCAAGCACACTGAGGGCAATAGCCAGGTCGTAACGGCCGCCACTCTTGGGCAGATCCGCTGGCGCCAGATTGACGGTGATGCGGCGCGCGGGAAAGTCCAGACCGGTATTGAGAATCGCGCTGCGAACACGCTCCTTGCTCTCTTTCACCGCCGTCTCCGGAAGCCCGACGATGGCGAAGCCCGGCAGGCCCTGGGAGAGATGGGCTTCCACGGTCACCTGGACAGCGTCGATCCCGAGTATTGCTCGAGAATAAGCAGTAGCAAAGGACAAGGCAGGGTCCTGCAATCAATGCGATGAGGCACAGGTATTTGCTTGTTGCTTGCCGGTTTGCTTTCGCGCTCCGGGGTCGTGCCTGGCCTTTTAGATTTATAGCCCTCTCCGCGGGCATTGCCAATTTTGCCCGAAAATCCCCAATTGTGAGTCGTGCCTGCCTCGTCCGCAGCTAAATTTCGGGCAAAAAAATGAGCTGCAAGCAGCTCATTTTAGAGTTTCTAACCGGCTCGGGCAGTCTCTTAGCGGCTGCTCTCCACCATATAGTCGACGATTGCCTGCAGGTTATCGTCGGTGCAGTCAAAGCACAGACCTCTTGCCGGCATGGCACCTATGCCGTTCATGACGTTCTGCATAACCGCGTCCATGCCCTTCTCCATGCGTCCAGCCCACTGGTCGTCGTAGACGCCGGCCTCAACCTTGGGGGCACCGGCAGCTCCGGTGCTGTGGCAGGCGAAACAAGAGGCCATATATTTCTGCTGAGCGTTAAAGCCATCGCTGGTCTGAGCCAACTGCAAAGCTACCTCAGCGCTTTCATCGGCGCCACTGGTCGCAGCCAACAGGGTCGTGGCGGCAAGGGCGAGGGACTGTATAAAAAGTTTTGTATCGCGTAACACGTTAAATACTCCTTGAATCATTTTCTGGTCTGGCGGTTGGTTGATTTCATTGACTAACCATGTAGTCGACTACTGCTCTCAATTGGTCATCGGTGCAATCTATGCACAGGCCTCGGGCGGGCATGGCGCCAATGCCATTCATGACATTTTGCATTACCGCGTCCATTCCCTTAGCCAGCCGGGTCTCCCAGGCTTCGTCATCGTCAAGCTTCGGTGCACCGGCAGCGCCGGTCATGTGGCAGGCCATACAGCTGCGATTGTAGGCGGCTTCGGCGTCGAAGTCGCTAGCGGCGCTGGCGGTTTCAGGCATCGCGCTAGCGG
>JGI12109J20283_10154737_pt1 | contig 68727 bp, 57 predicted proteins | sample ElkSlonscriptome_12_FD_20283 | JGI IMG/M metagenome (IMG submission 20283) | reverse complement strand
GTCTACCTCCGTAGCGTGTCATCTCCCCCACGTGCGCATATGCCTGTATCAGGGATCATATCACCTTTTTGAGTGGTTTACAACCACTTTAGGATTGCTATATCACGACCAGGTGGTTGAAGAAATTAACAACAACCATACGAATTCGCAGTTTCTGCCGGGGGTAGAATTGAACCCAAACCTGACGGCGACCACACAGGTGGCGCAGGTCTTACAGCAGAGCGAGGTGCTGTTTATCGGGCTGCCGGCCCGGTTTATCGAGCAGACCCTGATGCCTGCGCGAGATCGACTGCACGACCGGGCCATCCTGGTCAACCTGGCGAAGGGCTTTGAGCAGGAGACCGGGCGCACACCGCTGCGCATCCTGGAGGGCATGTTTCCGCAGCACCGCCGGGTGATGCTGGCGGGTCCAATCATTGCCAACGAGTTTGTGCGCGGCATGCCCACCGTCGCCATGCTGGCCGGGCAGAACAGCAGCGACCTGCTGACCGTGGCGCGCCTGGTTGAAACCGATGCCTTCCGCACTCGCTTCACCGACGATGATCTGGGCGTCGAACTGGGCGGCATTCTGAAGAATGTCTACACCATTGGCCTGGGCATGTTCGACGGCCTGCAGATCAGCAGCATGAACTTCCGCGCGGCCTACCTCACCACCACCCTGCGCGAAATCACCCGGATGGGCGTCAGTCTGGGGGGGCAGGCGGAGACGTTTGCCTACCTTGCAGGCATGGGCGATCTGCTGGCGACGGCGCTGAGTGAGCATAGTCACAACCGCAAAATGGGTGAACTGCTGGCGCAGGGCAAAACGCTGGAGCAGGTCGAAGCGGAGATGGGCGTGCTGCCGGAGGGCTACAACTCGCTGCGCTTTGTCCTGGCGCTGGCCGAAAAGTTACAGATCTCGCTGGGGTTGGCGCGGGGCCTCTGGGAAGTCATTCATGGGCAGATTGATATGGACCGCTTTATCACGTCGGCTGTCCACGATTTTATGGGACAGGACGTGCGAAAGGCAGAGTAATGGCAACGATTGTCACGCTGACGATGAATCCTGCGCTGGACACCAGCACCGCTGTTGACCGGGTTGTCCCGGAGCATAAACTGCGTTGTGGGCCGCCGCGTTTTGCGCCGGGCGGTGGCGGGATCAATGTTGCCCGCGCGATCATGCACCTGGGTGGCACGGCGAAGCCAATCTACACCTGCGGTGGGCCGTTTGGCCGGATGCTCCAGCGACTGCTGGATGAAGAGGGATTGGAGCACCAGCCAATCGAAATAACGGGTCAGACGCGCGAGAGCTTTACCGCCGGGGAAGCAGGCTCCGATCAGCAGTATCGCTTCACCATGCCCGGACCACAGATCCAGGCGGCAGAGTGGCGGCACTGCCTGGAGATCCTGTCCAACCTGGACCCGCGTCCCGACTACCTGGTCGCCGGCGGCAGTCTGCCCCCCGGCGTCCCGGACGACTTTTACGCGCAGGTGGCGCAGATTACCGCCGAAACCGGCACCCGCCTGATCGTGGATACATCGGGTGAGGCGCTGCACTCGGCAGTCTACCGGGGGCCGGGCAGCTATGCGATCAAGCCCAACCTGCGCGAGTTACGCACGCTGGCACGCGACGAACTGGCCGACGAGCGCCAACAGGAAAAGCTGGCCCGCTCCCTGATTGAACAGGGGCGCTGCGAAGTGGTCATTCTCTCGCTGGGCGCGGCGGGGGTGCTGCTGGTAACAGTCGAAGGCAGCGAGCGCCTGCGCGCACCGACCGTGCCGATCCGCAGCAAGATCGGCGCGGGCGACAGCACCGTGGCGGGCTTTACGCTGGGCCTGGCCCGCGCCATGGCCCTGCGTGACGCGGTGCGCTTCGGGGTGGCGGCGGGCGCCGCCGCCGTGATGACCCCCGGCACCGCCCTCTGCCGCCGCGACGATACCGAACGGCTCTACGAGCAGATCGTGGTTGAGACAGGGTGATGCACTGCGTTCCAGAGTGCAGCGTACGCCACTGCGCTACCACCGTGCCATCCCACGGCGCAGCGCGCTACAGCGACAAACCATGGCATGCTGACGGGAGGAAGCATCTCGCCGTGCCACGGCGAAAGACCATGCCATGCCGGCTTCCGCTGCGCACGCTGCGTCTCGGCGGTGCTACTGCTGCGCGGACACTGCGGGTATGGTATCTTGCCCGGCAATGTCCGCACAGCGCACAAAAAGAGGAAGTGGAAGATGCCGTCACCCTTTCCCGGTATGGACCCCTACCTGGAGGCACCCGGCCTCTGGCCCAATGTGCATACCAGCCTGATGATTGCGTTGCGGGATGAACTGGCCCCGCAACTGCGACCTCGCTACTATGTTGCGGTGGAAGAGCGCACGGTGCAGCTTAGTTCCGATGATCTGCCGTATGCCACCCGCCCGGATCTTACCGTGGTGGCGGCCCCCGCAGCGGCAGAACCGCCGCTTCACGCCCCTTCCACCCCGGCGACCGAAGCAGTGACGGTGGAAGTGCCCCTTCCGGATGTGATCCGCGAGGTCTATCTCGAAATCCGCGCTGTCGATACCGATCAGGTCATAACCGTTATTGAATTGCGCTCACCGACCAATAAACTCGTGGGTGAAGGCCGCCGCCAGTATGAACGCAAGCGCCTGGAACTCCTGGGCACGCTGACGCATCTGGTGGAAGTTGATCTCTTGCGGGCCGGGCAACCCATGCCATTCCGGGGCGCACCGCAAGGGGCCGATTATCGTATCCTGGTCAGTCGCGCCCCGCAGCGCCCCAGCGCGCAGGTGTTCCTCTGCGGTATCCGGCAGACCATCCCCCCGTTTCAGCTTCCGCTGCAACCCGGCGATGCTGAACCGGTCGTAGCGCTGAACCAACTGCTGCATTCGCTGTATGACCGCGCCGGCTATGATCTGCGCATTGACTATACGCCGCCGCCGCCGCCACCGGACCTCGCCCCGGACGAGCACGCCTGGCTGGATGCACGGTTGCGCGAGGTGGGGTTGCGGTGAGGTGGGGCTTCGCCTGCATGGAAGCGTTACCCCGTGTTCCACCTGGATCGGAGTTCCGGCTTCAGCCGGATCAGGCGTTCCCGGCAGTATGCTCCTGTCCCGGCCGGCATGCCACCGGCTAAAGCCGGGACTCCCGGTCAGGTTGCACCCGGTAGTGCCACCTTCAGGCGGTGGTGCTGGCCGGGAACCGCCTGATGAACAGTATGGTGTGCGGCAAGCACGGTGCATCGAATGCACCCTACGGCTGGATGCGCGGTTGCGGGAGGTGGGGCTGCGGTGAGGTCGGGCTTCGCCTGCATGGGAGCGTTGCGCCGTGTTCCACCTGGATCGGAGTCCCGGCTTCAGCCGGATCAGGCGTTCCCGGCAGTATGCTCCTGTCCCGGCCGGCATGCCACCGGCTAAAGCCGGGACTCCCGGTCAGGTTGCACCCGGTAGTGCCGCCTTCAGGCGGTGGTGCTGGCCGGGAACCGCCTGATGAACAGTATGGTGTGCGGCAAGCACGGTGCATCGAATGCACCCTACGGCTGGATGCGCGGTTGCGGGAGGTGGGGTTGCGGTGAGGTCGGGCTTCGCCTGCATGGGAGCGTTGCGCCGTGTTCTAACATGGAATGTAGCCGGATGGCATGCGCTCCAACCCGGTCCCGGCGTTGGAGTCCCGGCTTCAGCCGGTCTGCGGCCGTTCACCGGCTGAAGCCGGGATTCCGGGAGCGCTGTCCGGATTATTTTCGCAAACTTCACCTGCGGGTCTTTGAAATCTTTCCCCCGCAACGGCTGCCAGTCGAGCATGTGTCGCCGGGCCAGGTTACGCAGCAGTTCGTCATTCGCCTGGGCCTCCGCATCTTTCAGACCAGCCACCTGCTGGTAGTAGACCGCCGGCACCAGGTCATTTCGCCCCAACTGGCGCTCGCGTTCCAGGAAGCGGGCCAGGATATCCCGGCAATTCGGGTCGGTGAAAAAGCTGGGCGTAATGACCGGAACCAGCACCATCGCCTCGTTCAACGACCGGCTGATGCGCTTCTGGGTATCCTGCCCAATTTCTACATCGGTGCCTTCCTGGAAGATGGCCACATCGTTGCCGCTGACGAAGCGCAGCGTACCGGAGAGCGCATCACGGAAGCGGCGTAGCGCCCCACCTTCAAACTCGTCATCAAACTGGGCATAGCTGATAAATACAAGCGGATTGGTCGGCATTGGCTTGTCCTGTTACACATCTGACCAGTTGTACCTTCCTGCCGGGATGCGGATGGGGAGCGCCTATGCGCGGGAGGATCTGCCCGGCAGGATGTTGCTCTGCGTACAGTATAAGTAGGCAGGCGCAGTCCGGCAACCCGGCGGGTGTGAGATAATAACAGATTTAACTGTAAATAAACCTGGCTTGCGGAGTGGAACATCTGCGACTATGTCTGCCGCTCACACACAAAGGTAAACTCGTCGCCATGCTGATAGGTCAGTGTAACCAGCAGGCGTTCGCCCTGCAGTTCAGCGGTCCCGTCACCCTCAATCGGCTCCATCTCATCGCTGCCGGCGAAGCTGAAGCTAAGTTGATCATGCTGATCAGAGCCGCCGTAGATTTCGCCGGTCTGCAGGCCGATATAAAATTGCCCTCTGGTTGCGTTTCCGTTCGGCTCCAGGCGCACATAGGACTGTCCCGCCATGTGTAGATAGGCATCATTAAAGTCGGGGCTTGCGACAACGATCCAGGTTCCGGCAAGGCTCATGGCTGTATCCTCTCCAGATAGTTTCTTTCTCACACCTATCGGTGGGGGCATCCGGCAGTCATTGTAGCACACCGCACTCATTCGCTGCTGAAATCGCACTGCCGCCTTCAGATAGTTGGATTGACATAACTATCTGAAGGCGGCACTCTGCGGGAGTCATGCTGCTGCCCGTTACATATGCTAATGCGTCAGCGGTGTCATGGAGATCTTGCCGTCCGCAAAGGTGGCGCTGTACCAGAGCAGAATATTCGGGATAGTAATTGCCAGCACCAGCGCCCATGCCACGGGACGCCCCCAGCGCCCGCGTTCGGCCAGGTAACCGGGCACCATGGCAATCGCCACCGACGCCAGCGGCAGTGAGTAGTAGAAGTAACGCACCTGCAGCGCCGTCGCCAGGTCCACCAGGAAGAAGAGCAGGGTCGTCAGCACCCAGGCCAGCGGCACCACCAGTCGCTCCATGTCGGGCCGCGCGCGGACGATCAGCGCCAGCCCCGGTGCGAGGAGCAGCAACCCGGCGACGCTGTAGGCCAGGCGCAGTCCCTTCCAGAGTAGCGGTGTGTTTCCCCGCAGTTGAAAGTTGGTCTGTCCCCGCTCCTGCGCAACCTGGGCCAGATGTGTCACGGTTGTCTCAAAAATGTGGATGTAGAGCAGGCCAAACGCCAGCAGTAGACTCGCGCCGAAGAGCCCGACGCCCCACCAGAAGCCCCGGTGCCGCTGCCCGGTGAGGAACATCAGCCCCAGGAGCACGCCGATCCAGGTGACGCCCAGGATTGCCACGCCGATATGCGAGAGCAGCGCGATCAGGAGCAGTGTCAGGGCCAGCGCCCAGGTGCGCGGACGCGCCAGGCCATTCGGGGCCAGCAGCAGGAGTGCCAGCGGCGCGGTAAACCACTGCCCAAAGATCTGCGCCGAGAAGCCGTAGGTCATCGCCCCGAAGACGGCAACATTGCCGGCGTAGAGCAGCAGCGCCAGGCGGGCCGTCGTGCGGTTGCCGCCCAGCCGCCAGGCCAGCATCGCCACCATAAACGCGGTTGAGCCATCCAGCAGCGCCAGCGAGCCCTGCATCAGCGCGCCATAGTCGTCGGTCAGGGTCAGACCGGGCATCATTGCCAGGTAGGGACCGGGCGGGTAGATCGTGTCGCCATCGGCAAACTCCCCCGACCAGGCAATGATCACCAGGTTGCCCCGGATGGTCATCAAAAGCCGGTTGATATTCCGCCCCAGATCCTGCGCGCCAAAGGTGGGGTAAAACACCCCGACAAAGCGCAACATACAGACCAGCAGCAGCATTGCCCAGAGCAGCCGTATCTCGCGGATGCCGCCCATCCAGGCCAGATGGCGCTCGGCAACGGGTAGCAGCACCCAGGTCAGCAGTGCCAGCACGCCGCCGATGATCGCCAGCCGCTGCAGATACAGGGAGGCCAGCAGCAGCATCTCACCCAGAATTGCCGCCAGCGCCACAACCAGCAACCCGGCCAGCAGCGCCTGTATGCGTCGGCCCCAGCCCAGCCGAATAGCGATCAACTGCGCCGCCAGAATTACGCCGAGTTGGGAGAGGTAGTGCATGGCGGTGGGCCAGGGCGGGCCGGTGGCGGGAACAGTCAGGGCAAAGCTGTCGATCTTTATGCCCAGGTTGCGCGGATCGATGTCGGTGTTGAAGGTGGGGCTTGCCAGCCCAATCTCCAGATCGCCTGCGGCATCCGGTGGCAGCAGCAGCGTGTAGTGGCGCGCATCGCTCCGGACGGTAAGCTCTGCCCAGGGTTGCTCATTGAAGGTGAGTTGCACCTCGCCCGGCTCTGGGCGTCCGCCCAGGTCAAGGGTCAGCATGGCATGCGGACCCACATCAACCTGCGTCAGCCAGAGCATGCTATTGGCCCGGGTCCAGCGATAGGTTTCGCCGGCCTCTTCCTCCTGCTTATGCGCATCTCTAAGAAAGAGAAAATCGCGGTAGGTACCAATATCGACGGCGTAGGTGCCAGGGTGTAGCCGGAGCGCGGTGATATCGGCAGCGAGTAGCAGGATTCCGGCGACGACGAAGACCAGCAGGCTGCGCAGCCACTCTTCCTGGCTGAGCGCCGGCGCCCGGCTGCGGGTGCGCGTTGTGCCGGTAGCGGCGGGCTGCGCCGCCGGGCTACCCCAACGGCGGCGGGATTGTGCATCAGTTGTTGCCATAATGGTATGCTGTGACCGGGCGCAAACAACGCATGCGTGTGTCTGTGCCCAATCCTTCTTATCCTCTACAAACCGGATTCTTCGGGGAATATCAGTGCGGCGCATTATACGGGATGTTGTGCGGAATTGCCAGGGTTATCGTGCATTTGTCGTTACTACATTGACTACCGGCAACTCCTCCTGGCCTCTATACCGGCAAGTAGTTATCGGTTTCATTCCTTGCAGGATGTACACCGTAGCCTCGGTACCTTTCAAGATACATACGTTACACGACTTACGCGGTCGGTTCTAAACCAGGCGTCTGCCTGGACAAACGGCCCGCTGCGCCTCCGGCAGGGCGGAAGATTTCATTCTTTCTCACAAACATGTTGCACACCGTGCAATATGTTTGTGAGAAAGATAAAAAAGTACCATGCTGCCGCAGGCGAGTCGGGCTACCCTCGGCTCAAACGTCTGGTTTGGCAGCGCACCGTGTAAGTCCTGTACATTAAACCCAAGAAACGGATAGTTTCAAGTGCCGGCATATCCTATGATGGCTTCATCCTCCTGGAGGGAGAATGTCCCATTGCCGTATCCATGCATTGTCCGTAGCTACCGGCCTGCACGACCCGTAAACTAAATCCAGACGTTTCATATCTGTCCGGTTGCCGGTTGATAGCTCAGAGTTATGAAAAGACCCAGAATTGGAGGAACAGAGTCATGCTAACCATTCTTGTTCTGCTCGGCTTGCTGGTGTTGTTGAATATTGCGGCCTGGTTTGGCGCGGTTGACAGCAGTGACGGGATCAATAGTCCGGAGTGGGAGCGTCGTCGCGCCTGGTTGTCAGCGGCGCAGTCGGAATCACGCGAAACCGTCCGCCGGGTAACATCGGATAGCGTGAATCAATCGACTGTACATACGCTGCCGATACTCGATCAGATACGTTCATATCGCTGTGAGGAGGGCTAGATCAATGCTGACCAGGCATGCGGATGTGTTGTCCGATCGGTTTGTGACCCTGCTGTATGTGGGTTATAGCGCCCAGGGCGATCAGTTGCAGACCAGTGCAACCAGCCGTGGATGGAACTTCCTGCGGCCCACCGCGTTGCTGGAAGCTCTGGCGCTGTATGTGTTCTGCTTTCCCGATCTGGTGGTGCTCGATGCAACGGTGGAACGTGACCTGGCCGAGGCAGTCTTCTTTCACCTGCGTTCAATCGATGCCCCGGCACTGCTGGTGCTGACCGAGGCGACCATCCCGGGACCGTGGGATGGCCTGCCGTCGCCGACGGTGACGGTCATTCCGCCGGTTGCGCATCCGGATGCGTTGCTTGATCTGGTTGCCAATCGGGTTGAACCGGTGGCTTGAACAGAATATACGCGCTGGAGGAGGGTGATGTATAACCAAAATAATATCTGGTCTGAGCATAGAATCGCGCTGGAACGGTATCACAACATTGTTGCGGAGCGCGAACAGGAGCGGATCATTCGCCTGATACGTCAGCAACAGCCCCGCCGTGCGTGGTACGGCCGTCTGCCGGCCCGACTTGGACACTGGTTGGTGCATTGGGGCAGGCACTCCAGGCACGCTATAGCTATGAACCATCAGGATGCGCCGGCACGCTGGAACACTCCCGCTGAAATGGAAAAATGGAGGTTGCACGATGATTATCTGGCTGGTTCTGCTCGGCTTGTTAGGATTGATCGGAGCGGTTGCCTGGTATCTGGATACCGAATGGCCCAGGTATCGAACCGCATGACATTATATGCTTGTTTTTATCGAAACAGCGCGTGAGAACTGGTCCTTTGCCGGTGGTGTAGAAACGTATGTGGTACTGGACATCCTTTTTGGAAAAAAGGTCGAAAAAGTGCCATGTTGCCGCCAGCGAATCGGGCATCCCTCGGAGCAACCATTCGGTTTCGTAACCGCGTAAGCCCTGTTCTTTAACACGCGTTACGCAGTCATAAAACCGGAAGGGAAATTCGCCTCCGGCAGGGTGAAAAAGAATGAAAGCACCATGCTGCCGTAGGCGAAGCCGGCCTTTATCGGGCGCAAATGCCCAGGTTGATCGCCCACCGCGTAACTCGTGTAAATTAGGGCATAACTGTCGCTGGTATGTGCCGGCGCTGGTTGCTGTCTATATCCGACCCGGTTCTGCGCCAAGTTATGCACGAGTTAGTGAGCAGCGAACCGGAACTGAAGGCATATCTGGAACCTAACTAAAACGGTATTTCCGTAGTAGAAAACTCAGCGCAGCGTCGTCAGCGGCAATTCGACCGCCTGAAATGCCTCCACGCGTCCGCCCCGGATGACAAACTGCGCCACCGGTCGGCCCGGTTCGGACGGACGGGTCGCGTCCTTCAGATAGGCGATATAGCGTCCCTCCACCGGCGCGACGCTCTCAGCGAGCCAGGGCGCGGCTGGTGCCAGCAGATCGACCTGGTAGGTCAGCAGTTGTGCGTTGGGCGGCACGTCCTGCACGCCGCTGAGCAGATAGACTGGCTGGTCATCGTAGGCTGCCGCACCCTGAATGTCCAGCAGCAGCGCGGGCAATTCCGCCGCCTGCGCTCGCACCTCCAGCCGCGAACCGGACAGGCTGGCTGTAGCGCTTATCACGGCGGTAGGCGTTGTGTCGACAGCATTGGGTGGCATACTAGCCCACACGCGTATGTGTTGCAAGGCTGTGTCAGCGGACGAACCGCTAATGCGCACAAGCTGGTCAAGTGTTACTGTCGTTGTAACAGTGCGTGCGCCCGCTGCCGGCGGGTAGCGCTGCCCGTTGATGGTAAGTGGCTGACCGTACAGACTGGCCGCGTCAATCTCGATATACGCCTGCTCCAGCGGCGCCTTCCAACTGACCATCGTTTTCCCCACCTGCATCTGCTGCGCCTCGACCCGCAGGTCAAGCACTGCCGGGTAGTGTGGGTGAAAATTGCCCGCCTTGACCGTACCCAGATCGAGGCTGGCGCGCAGGGCTGGGTCGCGCCGATAGAGCGCCAGTCCGTGTGCGCTCCACAGCCGATTTGCCGCGTTAAACCCGTAGAGACGCGGGTTCTCCTGCTCGGCCAGCAGTCCGAAATCAAACACCTGCCCCGGCGCGGGGCTACGCAGTGGCGCGTAGTAGCGCGTGCGTTTGCTGCCGTAGAGCGTCAGGCCGCGCTCGCGCCAGCGCGTTACCAGTGCCAGCGTGGGCAAACCGGGCATGCGCTCGTCGTTGGAGACGTACACCGACACGGGCGCGGATAGGTCGGACGTGTCGGGTAGTGGAGCGGCGGGCCGCAGCGTATAAACCAGTGCGTCGCCCACCTCGGCGCGACGCACTACCAACGGCGAGGCGTCCAGTTCAGCGCGCACCTGCTGCCAATGAGACAGGTCATACTCGTTGCGGTGCAGCACCAGTGTATCAATGCCCACAAGCTGCAAATAGGTCAGCACGTCTGGTGCAGGGAAGTGCTGTACCATCGCCAGCAGGTCGGTGGTACCAAACGGGATCAAGCCGCTGAAGGCCACCGGAAGCCCCTTCCAGTGCTGCTGACTGTAGAACTGCCGCCATGTGATGCGCGCCAGTTCCTCGCCGCGCGGTGTGCGACCGACCGGCAGTTCCAGCACGACTGCCACATCGCGCTGCTGTGGCGCGCCCAGCCAGCTATAGACCGGCGGTGGGTTATGCAGACGCGTGGGATCGGTCAGTGTCAGTGGCACATGCAGCGACTCCAGCAGCACTAGTGCCAGCAGCACACCGCCGATCATGCTGCGATGGTGCATGCCCAGGCGTGCCAGCATACCCGCCAGTGCCAGCGCGGCCAGCATCGCCAGCGCCAGCGTCACCAGCATGCCCCAGCGTGCCGGCACGCGCAGCGCCCCGAAGCCGGGCAGGTAGTTATACAGCAGTGTGTAGATGGTTGGTATGGGGAGCGGCTCACCACCGCGCTCCAGGCGAATGCCCGTCCCGAACGACAGCAGCGCCGCGACCAACGCCAGCAGCAGCCAGAAATATTTATCAATCCCGCTACTGTTCCAGAGTGCTACGCCCGCCAGCAGCAGGATCAGCAGTCCCGGAAAGAGCACCATCTCACCCGTGTCGGTCAGCGGCAGGCCAGTCAGTCGGTAGAGCATGCTGGACGGTTCGACGGACAGGTAGGAGTGCAGCGGAGCCGACCAATTATCCAGTTCGCGCGGCGAGCGAACAATGCCGAGTGTTTGATAGACGCGCAGGTAGGGCAGCATAAACGGTAGCACCAGCAGCATTGCCAACCCGCCGCCCGTCAGCAGTTTGCCCAGCGTGCCCCACGGCAACGCCGTGTGCCGCCGCAGCACGCGCCAGCCTGTAACTGTCGCCCAGAACAGCACATACAGACCCAGGACCAGCAGTGCAAAGAAGGCATAGTAGATCGCCGTGAGTGCCTGGAGTGCCGCAAACAGCCCGAACAGCAGCGCACTGCGCCAGCGGGGTTGCTCACCCTCCGGCGGGAAGAGTAGTCGACGCAGGAATAGCAGCGCCCAGGGTAGCCATGCCGTCTGCAAGACCTGGATGTGCAGCAGGTGCGCCATGCGGAAGTTGCAGAAGGCAAACGCTGCCCCCGCGATCAGCGCGGGCCAGTGTTGGCGGGTGGTGTCATAGGCTAGACAGTAGACTGCCCAGCCGCTCAGAGCAAAACTGAGCAGCAGTAGCAGGTTATAGGCCAGCACGGCGTTGCCTGTCAGCCAGATTAGCGGCGCAACCAGCGCCGACAGCATCAGATGGTGGTCAGTGTAAGCCAACGTATCGGGGTAGGGGTAAAAAATGGGCGCATCCCACACGGCCAGCGGATTGCTTCGCAGCGCATGCGCGTTCCAGGCGATGATCCAGGTGTTCAATTGCGGATCGCCCCATCCATTCAGCGCGGTATGCATCTGCGCTGCCAGCGGCCAAGTTAGCGCAACCGCCAGCCCTAGAAACAGGCCCGGAACCAACATTCGTGGCACCAGCCACATCAAGGTTAAAATATGATTAAAAACGATACAATGGCCGAACTTTTGTTTCATCTTTGTTGCGCTCCATGCTCCAGGGCTTCCCTTACCTGCACATCGTCGAGTTCGGCATAGCTCCGGGTTAAACGGATATCTCGGTGGCCCGGCATGCGCTGGACAATCTCCATTCGCTGCCTCTGGCGCGCCAGTTCGCTCCTCCGGGTGTGCCGCAACTGGTGAGTCGTATAGCGCAACGTGTAATCTTCTTTGACCAGGGCAGTTCATGTACATAACTGTGTACATTGGTATTATGCCATTGTATAGAATACACGCGTGCCGCGATTTAAGCAAAATAGCGGCACAACGCCGGGTTGTTTGTTCATCTGCCATGACCAGGCGCGCAAGCCACGCAGGCTTTTCGGCGGGGACTCCGGGCTAAAAAGCGTACCATGCTGCCGCCGGCAAATCGGGTTTTCATCGGGTCAAACGTCCGGTTTATATGGCAACTGCGTACGTCCTGTTCTTTAACACGCGTTACGCAGTCACGAACCGGAAGGAAATCTCACTCCGGCAGGGCGGAAGAGCTCGATCTTTTTCACGGAAATTTGGCTCAAGGAGCCAAATTTCCGTGAAAAAGAAAAAAGCGTACCATGGTGCCGCAGGCGAATCGGGCCGTTCATCCAGGTGAACCCCTGGTTTGGAACTGACCGTGTAACGCGTGTTATTGGAAAGGTATCCGGGCATGGCCCGCCACACTTCCCAGTACGACCTATACCAGGAGACTAACCTCAACCAGGACCTTTGGGGTATGGTCGGCATACGGCTTCCCTGTTATACCTGTCAGTTGGGGTAGCATACAAATTCATCGTTCATTCAACAACCTGCCGTACAGTAGACTGGGATGTTACGCCCATAATTACCTGTTCAGATACTCATCGTAACTACAGGAGCATACGACACAATGTTATACCGGATACGTCTGATCACCGTTCTGCATCTCCTGATGGTGATGTTCTTCATCGCGGCGTTCGTCGTTCCGCGACCGGCACCGGTACGCGCGGCAGATTTCAACTATGCGGAAGCCTTGCAAAAATCGCTCTACTTTTATGAAGCGCAGCGCTCCGGTCCGCTTCTCCCCTCCAACCGGGTGGCGTGGCGCGGCGACTCGGCGCTCACGGATGGCGCTGATGCCGGTGTTGACCTGACGGGTGGTTGGTATGACGCGGGCGACCATGTCAAGTTTGGCCTGCCCATGGCCGCCTCGACCACCCTGCTGGCCTGGGGTATCCTCGAATACCGCGATGCCTACGCCAACAGCGGCCAACTGGACTACGCCCTGGAGAATATTCGCTGGACGACCGACTACTTTCTCAAAGCGCATACCGCGCCCAACGAGTTGTACGGTCAGGTGGGGAATGGTAGCGCCGACCATGCCTGGTGGGGCCCCGCCGAAGTGATGCCGATGAGTCGCCCATCCTACAAGATCGATGCCACCTGCCCCGGCTCCGATCTGGCGGGCGAAACGGCCGCAGCCCTGGCGGCCGCCGCCATGGTTTTTGAACCGACCGATGCAGCCTATGCGCAGACGCTGCTCACGCATGCCCGGCAACTCTACGACTTTGCCGATACCTACCGGGGCAAGTATAGCGACTGCATCACCGATGCCCAGGCCTACTATAACTCCTGGAGCGGCTATACTGATGAACTGATCTGGGGCGCACTCTGGCTCTATCAGGCGACGGGTGAGGCCGACTACCTGGCGCGGGCAGAGACGGCCTATGCCGACCTGGAAAAGGATTATCGCTGGACCCACGCCTGGGATGACAAATCCTATGGCAGTTATGTCCTGCTGGCGCAACTAACCGACAAGGATCAGTATGTAGAGGATGTGGAGAACTGGCTGGACTACTGGACCGTCGGCTACAACGGGGAGCAGATCCGCTACACGCCGGGCGGGTTGGCCTGGCTCGACCAGTGGGGCGCGCTGCGCTATGCCGCCAACACCGCGCTGCTGGCCTTCATCTACAGCGATGATCTTACCGATGCGACAAAGCAGGCGCGCTACTACGATTTCGCCGTCGCGCAGATGCGCTACATGCTGGGGGATAACCCGCGTAACAGCAGCTATGTTATCGGCTTTGGGAACAACCCGCCGACGGAGCCGCATCACCGCACCTCGCACGGCTCCTGGGCCGATGATATGAATACCCCGCCTGACCAGCGGCACACGCTCTATGGCGCGCTGGTTGGCGGGCCGGACAGCAACGATGCCTATACCGATGAGCGCAGCGACTATGTGCAAAACGAAGTCGCTACCGATTACAACGCCGGGTTTACCGGCGCGCTGGCGCGGATGTACCAGGACTTTGGCGGTACACCGCCGGCAGATTTCCCCCCCGCGCCAACCCCGGGTGAAGAGTTCTCGGTTGAGGCGACGGTGGTTGATGCCGGGGATAGCTACACGGTTGTGCGCGCACTGGTGCTCAACCAGTCCGGCTGGCCGGCGCGTGCCAGCGACGATCTGGCGTTCCGCTACTTTTTTACGCTGGAGCCGGGTGTCACCCCGGATATGCTCACGGTTACGGCGGACCAGAATGAGTGTACCTCCGTCTCCACACCGCAGCAGTCCACTGGTGACACCTACTTTGTTGAGGTAAGCTGTGCCGGCGTCAACATCTACCCCGGTGGCCGGTCCGTCTACCAGAAAGAGGTGCAGATGCGCCTCAGCAGCGCAGGTGCATGGGACAGCAGCAACGACTGGTCCTTTCAGGATATCGCTGCCGGTTCCGGGGCTGCGCTGGTTGAAGCCGACAACATCCCGCTCTATGATGATGGCGTGAAGGTCTGGGGGGATGAACCGAATGGCACCATCTTCCTGCCGATTGCTACGGCCACGCCCGCCCCACCGACGGCGACCGCCGGAGTGACACCTTCACCCGTCGCGCCGCCGGCAACTGCCACGGCAACGCCGGTGCCCGGCTCGTCGAACGCGCAACCAGGGGGGAGCCCGGTTCCGCAGTGGCCCACGCCGGCACCGCCATTACCGGATCAGCCGAGCGGACGGGGCGGGGGAAATCTGGTTGTGCAGTATCGGGTAGGTGAGACCAATCCCACCGACAATCAGATCAAACCGTTGTTCCAGATTGTCAACAACGGCAGCAGTAGCGTGCCATTGAGCGAACTCACGCTGCGCTACTGGTACACGCGTGACAGCAACCGCCCGCAGAACTTCTTCTGTGACTGGGCGCAACTGGACTGCGCGAATATAACCGGCAACTTTGTCGAACTCTCCAACCCGGTTGATAGCGCGGACACCTACCTGGAGGTGAGCTTTGGCGCGGGCGCGGGCAGCCTGGGCGCGGGCGCTAACAGCGGCGAGATCCAACTACGGCTGGCGCAGGACGATTGGAGCAACTATGACGAGCGCAATGACTACTCTGCCGACCTGACGAAACTCGCCTTTGCGGACTGGTCCCGGGTGACACTCTACCGCAATGGTACGCTGATCTGGGGCGCGGAGCCGGATGGGGTGAATGTGCCGGCACCGGCGGCCAATCCGGCGACTGCGCCGACCAGTTCACCGGCGGCATCCGGTACCGAGGGCGCAACCGCCTGCCGGGTCAACTACATGGTTACTGACGAGTGGCCCGGTGGTTTCAACGCGACGGTGACGCTTACCAACCAGAGTGGGGCCGCGCTGAATGGCTGGCAACTTGCCTGGACCTTCCCGGCTGATCAGCGGATTATTAACCTCTGGAATGGACAGGTGACGCAGACGGGGGCCGACGTGGTTGTCACTGATGCAGACTGGAATGCGCAGGTACCTGCCGGCGGCACGATCGAGTTTGGCTTCCAGGCCATCTTCGGCGACACCAACAGCCCACCGACCGCGTTCACCCTGGACGGGGTGCCGTGTAACTGAGGTAGTGTTGACATACAAATCGGGCGTTTGACCAGACGAATGGCCGAACCGCCTCCGGCAGAGTGGAAGAATTCAGATCGGGGTGCGAAAGAACTTGTACACAGTGTAAGTTCTTTCGCACCCCGATCAAACATATCATGCTACCGCAGGCGAAGCCGGTGTTTGGTTCCGGCACCAGGTTAAAACAGGTTGCACTGCGTAACTCGTGTGAATTGGAGACATCGAAAGCCTTGATGGATGCCTGCTTCCTTCAGATCTTTTCATATGCTTGAAAAGAGGAAAGCTATCTCCGGATTTATCTCAAAAAAACGCGATTATTATCTTTTATTCTTTGTTCTTGCGATCTTTGTTCTCTCCCCTACATCAACCCCATCCGCCGCCAGCGCCAGCGTCGTAACTCACGCGACATGTGCTGTTGCATCTGGAGCAGTTTCCGCCCGATCGGGCCGATTATCGGGATCGGTAGCTTGGCCCAGCGGCGCAACAGCAGCCGGACATTAACGCTCATTCGGCGCAGCGTGCGGTCGCGTCGGCCGATCAGTGCCGCGCCAAGCATCATAAAGGGAATGCCGAGCGGCAGTGGCATCCAGAACAAAAAGATGCCCAGGATAATGAAAATCCAGCCGAGAATGCGCCGCAACATCTGGAACAGAGTTATTTTAGTGATGTTGAGTGGTTCGGGTGGTGGCGGTGGTGGTGCATCGCGCCGCTTGAGCAGCCAGAATAGCGTTCCAAAGGTCATAAAGCCGATGAGTATTAAGAGTATCATCGTACCAGATGCCTGCAGATTTCTAAGCGCGGGATTAGAGAATTCGCTCGAGCGCTACTGCCCACGCTAGCAGGCGCTCGTCGGCCATGAAAGGAGCCACACATTGCAGACCAAGCGGAAGCCCATCCGTGGCCGGGCCTGCGGGCAGCGTTACAGTTGGTAGCCCGGCATGTGTCCAGGGCAGGTTCATTGCCGGGTCGCCGGTTGCCTCCAGGCCCACCGGGGCCGTACTTATTGCGGCTGGGCAAATCCAGAGATCAATCCCGGCTTGAGCCATCAATTCCTCGATTTCCTTCCGGAGTGTTATTCGGCCGGCGCGGGCCGTTGCTGTCTCTGCATCGGATACCATCCGCCCCTGACGAATAAGTGCAGCGGTGCGGGGACGGTACTGGCCGGCATAGTTGTCAAACCATGCCTGATGCACGGCAGCCATCTCTGCGGCGATCATGGCCTGATGACGCTGCGCAATCGCGGCGATATCCGCAAACATATGGACATAGCGAATTGTGTACCCGGCTTTCTGAAATAGTCGCACCTGCGTTGCCAGCGCGTTTAAGGCCTCCGGGTCGGCCTGATCAAGATATGGCCCCTCCGGGAGGCCCAGCACTGGTTTACCTGCTGCATGGGCTGCCTGATCGAAAGATTGCCACTCCCGGCAAAGCTGTGCGGCGGCAAGCCGCATGCCCGCCGCATCCTGCGTCATCAATCCGACATGGTCGGCGGATGGAGCAAAGGGCACAATGCCGTCGGTGGCGATGCGCCCGTAGCTTGGTTTAAACCCAACTATACCGCAAAATGCTGACGGACGTATTACCGACCCGACGGTCTGGGTGCCCAGTGCCAACGGACAGAGTCCCGCCGCCACCGCCGCTGCCGAGCCGCTGCTGGAGCCGCCGGGTGTGTGATCCAGGGCGTGCGGGTTGCGGGTTGGACCGGGCTCATAGTAGGCAAACTCGGTTGTCACCGTTTTCCCCAGGATAAGCGCCCCTGCCTGACGCAGCGCCGTCACGCAGGCTGCCTCGGTCCCGGCGAACAACCTGGGCGGGAGCTGCGTCCCGGCCAGTGTCGGAAATCCATCGACATGAAAAATATCTTTGACACCAACCAGCAGGCCATACAGGGGCGGGCGGCCGGCCGGATCGGGGAAGCGGGTCTGCAACTCGGCGGCGGCACGCAGCAGACGCTCGCGCCGTCCCGGTTCCGGGAGGAGCGCCTGAACATGTGATTCAACCGCGTCAACCCGGTCGCACATTGCATCAACATATTCCAGCAGATCATCCTGACCGCTACCTAGTGCCGTTACCGTATCGGCCAGGGGTGCCGGGAAGGTAAACATGCTGCACTGCTCCTCCCATCTGCTTCTCAACCATTGGGTTGCCGGGCGTTACGTTTCGCCTGTCAGTTTCGCCTGCACAATCCGGCGGACAATTGCGGCGAAGGTTGCCGCGTCCCGCCCGCGACTGGAGGCTCCCAGGCCATCGACATCGGGGTGGGTCGGCAGGTCGGCGGCATGCTCAGGCGTGACACTGCCGCCATAAATAATCCGAATCTGCGCGGCGGTAGCGGCATCAAAATGCGTGCGCACCCACTCCCGGATCAGTGCGCATCCCCGGCCCACATGCGCCGCGCCTGCCGGAGCATTCAGCCCGATCTGGCCCTCCGGCTCATAGACAAAGGTCATTGTTGCCACTTGCCCGGCCCGGCAACCCTCCAGGAGGCGCGGCAGTTGTTGGGCCAGGGCATCGGCTACCGACGATTGCTGTTTGCCCTCGCCCACCAGCAGGATCGGTGTCAGACCGGCCGCAAGGGCCAGATGCAGCTTTCGGTTGACCGTCGTGTCGTCGTCGTCCAGGTGGCGGCGGGTCTCCCAGTGCCCCAGCATTACCCAGCGACAACCAGCGTCCGCCAGCAACTCGGCCGAGATCTCCCCGGTGCGGGCGATGTCGGTCGTGGCGGCGCAATTCTGTCCCCCCAGGTGCAGCGTATAGCCATCTCTGGCATACAGATTGCGCAACTCCTGGGCAACCGGCCAGAGCGCGGTGTAGGGCGGACAGATCACCAGATCGAGCTTTGCCAGGATCGCACCCAGTTGCGCCTGCGCGTCGTGGACAAAGGTCAGACTATCCGCGACAGTCATGGTCATCTTCCAATTTGCCAACGCCAGCGGTTTACGGGGCATTGCCGGTCCTTATCAAGTCTTGTGTGCGGTGTGGATACCCGGCACAGGTCTCAAATGATTATTGTACGCACCATGGTATCATATATTTGCAACAATGTGACACAAACCGGCATGATCTATGTGCTACTGGAGCATAAACGGTCAGTGGTCAGGTATCAGCGGTCAGTAACACGAGTTACGCGGTTGCTCACCCAAAAGGAAATTTCGCCTCCGGCAGGGCGGAAGATTCCTGTCTTTTGCCCAAAGAATTTTCACTTCGTGAAAATTCTTTGGGCAAAAGACAAAAGAGTCCCATGCTGCCGCAGGCGAATCGGGCCATTCATACAGACAAATGCCTGATTTGAACGCCCACCGCATAAGTCGTGTCAGTAACAGAAGTTACGCGGTGGGCGTTTGGACCACGAACACCACGACATGCGCGAACACCGCGAAACGACCACTGCTGCCATGGAGCAGACGATCTCGCGTTTGGCAGGGGATCGTGCCTCCGGCCGGGCGGAACAGGACATAGGACATCCTTTTTGGAACAAACGTACCATGCTGCCGCAGGCGAATCGGGCTTTCACCCGGTGAAACGCTCAGTTTGATCCTCCACCGCATACGTTGTGTCAGTTCCACGCGTTACGAGAAAGAAATCTCGTTGTACTACTGGGTTACACTTTTCTCAATAATTCCCCTACCGATCGTATATTTTCGCTGGAATCGGCGGCACTTTGTTCAATATTTCTCAAAAAAACTGTTATATTTTTCTCAATATTACCGAAAATATGCTAGAAAACAATGTATAACCCAACAGCAACGTGCGCGCGTCGGTCGTATCTGCAGCGAGGAATGGGTTTATCCTTGGGTTTCAGTGCCCGGTTCTCATGTATTTGTTTTTTGTTCTTTGTTCTTTATTTCTCAATGCCGCTTTTTCGATCTGGATTTCTTCTAAAAGTACTTTTCACGATCTTGATTCCCTATAATCTACGGCTTTGGGTTCCGGTTGCTGGTCTGTACTGTTATCTTTATAGTTCTACTGGTGATTCATTGTACCTTTCTTCGCAATGCAGTTTAGGGAACATGACGTTTGGTTATCAAACCTTTCTTCAAAGAGCCGGCAAAACGTGCTAAAGTAACGTAAATTTAACTCTCCAAAACCGTCCGAGATCTCACACCTTGCCTGTCTTTTCTACTCTAACGGTAAGCCTCATTAGGGAAAACGAGGCTTTGTCATCATGTGCAGTCGGAGGTTGCGCCCGCTCGCCCGGAGTATGGATGCGTTGCCGCCACTGTTAGAAAGGATTGCGCGCCAGGAAGTCCTGTTTTCACTACGCTATAACATGTCTATTGCCCTGCTCTGTGCCTGTATTATTCACTGTCGTCGTGTCCTATGCCACCACGACGTCATTTGAGCCCGATGGTACTTGCCGGCAGCGGTCTGGTTAACTGCTGTTCTGCGCCGGTGCCCAACGAGCTTGAGGAGGAGGTCTGCATGGCTACGTCTGCCACAACCACACATTCCGAAACGTTTTTTGATGAAGTTGTTGCCGCGACACCGGGTAATCCCCATCTGGATCTCTGCCTTCAGTGTGGTACCTGTAGCGGATCGTGCCCCTCGGGGGCCGATATGGATCACACCCCGCGTGCGATCTTTGCCCTGATTGCGGCAGGGATGAAAGATACCGTCCTGCGCAGTAATACGCCCTGGTACTGCGTCTCCTGCTACTACTGTATGGTGCGCTGTCCCCAGGAGATTCATATCACCGACCTGATGTATGCGCTGAAACGCATGTCGATTCAAGAGGGTTTGTATCACAAAACCGGCGCGCCCGAAGCCTCGGATTTTGCCGGAACCTTTATCGAGTATGTCGAGAGCTATGGTCGCAGCTTTGAACTCGGCCTTGCCACCCGCCATCATCTGCTGCACCATCCGGTGGACGCGGTCAAGATGGTGCCGCTGGGTTGGGGCATGTGGCGCAGAAAACGGTTGGATTTGACGCCCAAGCGCATTAAAGGGATCGGTCAGTTGCAGGCGATTCTCGCCAAAGCGAAAGAACTGCGAGGTGCGGCATGAAATATAGCTACTATCCCGGTTGCTCTCTGGAACGTCAGGCCGGTGCCTACCATCAGTCGGCGCTGGCGGTGGCCGCGCCGCTGGGGATTGAACTGGTTGAACTGGAAGATTGGAATTGCTGTGGCGCAATTGAGTATATCGCTGTGGAGTTGTTACCCGCCTATGCGTTGATTAGCCGTAACCTGGCGCTGGCTGCTCAGCAGAACGGTAAGGGGGGCAATCAACTGGTTGCGCCATGTAGCGCCTGCTATCTCAATCTGAGTAAGGCCGATAAGTATATGGATGACTCGCCCGAACTGGCCGCGAAGGTCAATACCGCGCTGGCGGCGGGTGGGCTAAACTATACTCCCGGTAGCATCCGCACGCGCCATCTGCTTGATGTGATTGTCAACGATATCGGGTTTGACAAGGTGAAGGAACATGTCTCCAGCGCGCTCACCGGCCTGCGGGTTGCGCCCTACTATGGCTGTGTGGCGGTGCGCCCCGGCTTCCATGATCATTTCGATGATCATGAGTATCCGACCTCGATGGATAAGCTGATGCAGGTGATGGGCGCGCAGGTGGTCGATTTCCCGTTGAAGGCGCACTGCTGTGGCGGTCACATGACCCAGATCAGCCAGAGTGTGGCGCTGGAGTTGATCCGCCGCCTGCTCAAGAATGCACATGACTATGCCGCCGATGTCATTGTCACCATCTGCCCGATGTGCCAGCTTAACCTGGATGCCTATCAGGAGAGTGTCAATCGTCACTTCGGCACCGATTACCAGATTCCCATTCTCTACTTTACCCAGTTGATGGGGCTGGCCTTCGGGTTGGCGCCGGAGGAGTTAGGTATCGGCAAAGAGTTTATCGATGCGCGTCCGGCGCTGGCGAAGGTCGGGCAGGTAGGTGAAGCGGCAGCGGGCCGGACGAAGCGCGATAAGAAAGCGCTGCCAATGCCACGCATGGCGGGGGAGGTGTAGCCATGACGAAGCAACATTCGCAGCCGGAAGCGGACGAGAAGGTCGGCGTGTATGTCTGCCACTGCGGGTCAAATATCGCCAAGACCATCGCCGTCCAGGATGTGGCCGAGTGGGCCGCCGGACAGCCGCACGTCACGGTGGCCCGCGACTACAAGTTTATGTGCTCCAGCCTGGGACAGGAGTTGGTTGAGCAGGATATCAAGGACCAGGGGCTGACACGCGTGGTGGTGGCGGCCTGTTCTCCGCACATGCATGAGAAGACCTTCCAGGGCGCGTGTGAGCGCTCCGGCCTCAACCGCTTCATGTTTGAGATGGCGAACATCCGTGAACTCGACTCGTGGACGACCAATGATCGGGAAGCGGCCACGCAGAAGGCCAAATCAATGGTCAGTGGGGCGGTTGAGCGGGTGGTGCATCATAAGCCGCTGGAGATGCTGCCGGTGCATATCAACCCGAAGACGCTGATCGTGGGTGGTGGGATTGCCGGGATTACGGCGGCGCTGGATATCGCCAACGCCGGGCATCATGTCTACCTGGTGGAGCGGGAGCCTTCCATCGGCGGGCATATGGCCCAGGTGGATAAGACCTTCCCCACGCTGGATTGCTCGGCCTGTATTCTGACGCCGCGCATGGTGCAGGTGGGCCAGCATCCGAATATCACGCTGTTGAGCTACAGCGAGGTCGAGCAGGTTGACGGCTATGTCGGCAGTTTCACCGTGCGGGTGCGCAAGAAGGCGCGCTATATCAATGAGGAACTCTGTACCGGCTGTGGCGACTGCGTGGAGAAGTGTCCCAGTCGGGTGGTAGATCAGGTCTTCGAGGCGGGCCTGGGCTACCGCAAATCGGTTTATAAGCCCTTCCCGCAGGCGGTGCCCAAGTATCCCGTCATTGATCCGGATAGCTGTACCTTCTTCCAGCGCGGCAAGTGTAAAGCCTGCGAACTGGTCTGCCCGACCGGCGCGATTGATTTTGCGCAGAAGGATGAGTTGCTGACGCTGGAAGTCGGCTCGATCATCCTGTCCACCGGCTATGATCTGTTCGATGCTCGCCGTATTCCGCAGTATGGCTATGGGCGGCTGGCGAATGTCTTCACCAGCCTGGAGTTTGAGCGCATGGTCAATGCCGCCGGGCCGACCGAGGGCCAGATTGTGCTGCGCGACGGCGTCACCCAGCCGAAGAAGGTGGGCATTATTCACTGTGTCGGCTCGCGTGATAAGAACCACAACGAATACTGTTCGCGTGTCTGCTGTATGTACTCGCTCAAGTTTGCGCACCTGGTGCGCGAACGCATCCCCGATGCCGAGATCTACAACTTCTACATCGACATCCGCGCCTCCGGTAAGCGCTACGAGGAGTTTTACCATCGCGTGCTGGAGGAGGGCACCCACTTTGTGCGCGGGCGGGTTGCCGAGGTTACGGATGCCGCGCGCATGCCGGGCGAAGAGGGCAGCCTGATCATCCAGGTTGAGGATACGCTGATCGGGAAACAGCGGCGCATCCCAGTGGATATGGTTCTCCTGAGCGCCGGAGTTGAGGCGCGTAGTGACTCGCAGGAGTTTGCGCAGAAGTTTGGCCTGGGGTGCGACTTCAGCGGCTTCTTTATCGAGCGCCATCCCAAACTCGACCCGGTGCTGACGATGAGCGACGGCATCTTTGTCAGTGGGGCATGCCAGGGACCGATGGCAATCCCGGAGACGGTGGCCCAGGCCGGGTCCGCCGCCTCGCAGGTGATTAGCCTGATCAGCCAGGGCACCCTGATGATGGAGCCGATCCGCGCCCGCATCAACCCGGACCAGTGCTCCGGTTGCCGCATCTGCAACAACCTGTGTCCCTACAACGCGATCACCTTCCTGGATGATCAGAAGATCTCGCAGGTGATTACGGCGATGTGTCAGGGCTGTGGGGCGTGTGTGTCGGCCTGCCCCAGTGCGGCGATTACGGGTGCGCACTTTACCGCCGATCAGGTGATGTCGCAGATCGAGGGCCTGTTGTGGGATATGCGTGAAACCATACCGCTGGAAGCGGTGTAATGCTGGGGCATGGTGGCGCGGCAGTGGTCTGCCCGCTGCGCGCCGCCGCGTCTCGCAGGAGAAGAGCAATGAGCGAGCCATTTAAACCAGTCATCGTGGGATTTCTCTGCAACTGGTGCTCCTACCGCGCCGCTGATCTGGCGGGAACCGCGCGTCTGCATTATGCCCCGACTCTGCGCCCGATTCGGGTGATGTGTACGGCACGGGTTGAGCCGCAGTTTGTGCTGAAGGCGTTGCGCGAGGGAGCCGACGGTGTGCTGATCGCGGGGTGCCATCCCGGCGAATGTCACTATGTCGAGGGCAATATCAAAGCGCTGCGCCGCTACACCCTGCTGAAGCATATGCTGCTGCAACTGGGGATTGAGCCGGAGCGGGTGCAGATCGTCTGGGCGGCGGCCTCGGAGAGCAAAGTCCTGGCGCAAGCGGTTGACCGGATGACCCTGCAATTGCAACAACTGGGACCGCTGCGCTGGCGGCAAACCGTCCTGGAGGGTGATGGGCATGATATGCCGCTGCTGGAGCCAAATGCAGCCGTAGAAGTTGTGGAAGTCGCGGACAAACCAGTGGAGGTGAGCGCATGACCGTCAAGGAAAAACCGAAACTGGCGATCTACTGGGCATCGTCATGCGGCGGCTGTGAAATCGCTATCCTGAATATCGGCGATAAAATCCTGGCCGTGGATGAAGCATTCGAGATCGTCTTCTGGCCCTGCGCCACCGATTTCAAGTATGCCGATGTCGAAGGCTATCCCGACGGCTATATCGATCTCTGCCTGTTCAACGGGGCGATTCGCTCTTCCGAAAATGAGGAGATGGCCCAACTGATGCGCCGCAAGTCCAAGGTGCTGGTGGCCTTTGGCTCCTGCGCGCACGAGGGCTGTATTCCGGCGCTTTCCAACCTGACGACTGCGGCGGATACCTTCGATGCCGTCTATATAGATAATCCCTCGCTTGATAACCCGGCGGGAACGCTGCCGCAGACCGTGACTCAGGTGCCCGAGGGTGATCTGCATATCCCGGTGTTCCACAACACCGTGCGCGCGCTGGATCAGGTAATCCCGGTGGAGTATGTTGTCCCCGGCTGCCCACCCGAGTCGCCGCAGATCTGGGCGGTGCTGGAGGCGGTGATCAACGGGGTGGAACTGCCCGCGCCCGGCTCAACCGTCATCGGCGCAAGTCATCTGGCAGTCTGCTATGAGTGCCCGCTGGAGAAGCATGAGAAGACCATCGAGCGCTTCTATCGGCCCTACGAGATTACGCCGGAGCCGGGCCTCTGCTTGCTGGAGCAGGGTCTGGTCTGCATGGGCATCGCCACCCGGGGCGGTTGCGGAGCGCTCTGCCCGCAGGTAGGCATGCGTTGCGAAGGGTGCTATGGTCTGCTCGACGGCGTGGAGGACCAGGGAGCCAATATGGTTTCCGCGCTGGCCTCGGTGGTCGGGGCGGGCAAGCCAGGTGACTCGGAAGAGGACATGGAGCAGCAGATCGCGGCGGCGATGGAGACGCTGGTTGATCCGGCGGGAACCTTCTACCGCTTCAATATGGCGCAATCGCTGCTGCACCGTATGCGCGCCGGCAGCAATGGAAATGGTAACGAAGCCGGCAAAGGAGCGGAGCTATGAAGCGCATCACTATTGACCCGATCACCCGGTTAGAGGGGCATGGCAAGATCGAGATCTTTCTCGATGATGCAGGCGATGTCGCCAATGCCTACTTCCAGGTGCCCGAACTGCGCGGGTTTGAGCGTTTCTGCGTGGGTCGCCCGGCGGAAGAGATGCCGCGCATTACCAACCGCATCTGCGGGGTCTGCCCGGAGGCGCACCACATGGCTGCTACCAAAGCACTGGACAATCTCTTCCAGGTAGAGCCGCCGGTAGTGACAAAGAAGATCCGGGAGATGTTCTACTCGGCCTTCTATGTGACCGATCATACCACTCATTTTTATGCCCTGGGTGGCCCCGATTTTGTGGTCGGCCCCGATGCGCCGCCCGCCGAACGTAATATCCTGGGAGTGGTGCGCAAGGTGGGCGTGGATATTGGCAAGCAGGTCATCGACACGCGCATGCGTAACCACCATGTGATCAAGATGGTCGGCGGGCGTAGCGTTCACCCGGTGGCCGGTCTGCCGGGGGGTTGGAGCAAAGCCATCAGCGAGGAGGAGCGTCGGGAGATTGAGGTTATTGCCAACCAGAATATCGAGTTTGCGCTCTTCAGCCTGAAGATCTTCGAGGATATTGTGCTGGGCAACCCGGAGTATATGGAACTGGTACTCTCCGATGCCTACACCGACCGGACCTACTCCATGGGCATGGTTGATGCGCAGAACCGGGTAAACTTCTACGACGGCATGATCCGCGTAGTAGATCCGGAGGGCCAGGAGTTTGTGAAATACCATCCGCGCGATTATGCCCAGCATATTGCCGAACATGTCGAACCCTGGACCTATCTCAAGTTCCCCTACCTGAAAAATGTCGGCTGGAAGGGTTTTGTGGACGGCAAAGACAGTGGGGTCTACTTCGCCACGCCGCTCTCGCGCCTGAATGCCGCCGATGGGATGGCAACGCCGCGCGCGCAGGAAGCCTACGAGAAGATGTACGAAACCCTGGGCGGCAAGAAGATCAACGGGCGCTATCAGCCGGTCCATCAGCGGTTGGCGACCCACTGGGCACGGCTGATCGAACTGCTCTACGCCGCCGAGCGGATGATGGAGTTGATCACCGATCCGGAGATTACCGACCCGAATGTGCGCGCGCCTGTTACCGCCACCCCGACCGAGGGGATCGGCTGTGTGGAAGCGCCACGCGGCACGCTGACCCACCACTATCAGACCGATGAGCGCGGCATTCTGACGAAGGTTAATCTGGTGGTGGGGACGACCAACAACTACGCGCCGATGTCGATGTCGATCAAGAAGGCGGCCTCCGCGCTGATCAAACGGGGTACGGTCATCAGCAACGGGTTGCTCAACCGGGTGGAGATGGCCTTCCGCTCCTACGATCCCTGCCTCTCCTGCGCCACGCACTCGCTGCCCGGCCAGATGCCGCTGGAGGTGGTTATCTACGATGCCGAGCGGCAGGAAGTAGAACGCCTCAGCCAGTATACTTCGCAGTGTGGGACATAAGCTGTGCATCATGTGGTATGCGTTTGATAGCGTGGCCTACGACGCATACCGCATGCCGGGAGTTAAAGCAATGGACTGGTCAGCATACACGTCACACCTGGATATGCGCAGTGCCTCAGTCATCGACTGGTCAATGCGCGCCGCAGGATGCACGACAACCACGGCGAAGACACTGGTGCTGGGCCTGGGCAATCCCATTCTGACCGATGATGGCGTGGGGGTGCAGGTGGCCGAGGCGGTGGCAACGCGACTGCCGCTCGATAGTCCGGTTGATTGTATCGAGGTCAGTGTGGGTGGGTTGATGTTGATGGAGGCGATCCTGGGCTACGAACGGGTCATCCTGATCGATGCGCTCTACCCGGCCACCCAACCCGGCCGCATCCATCGCATGACGCTGGCGGATCTGCGGGCGATGAGTGTTACGGAGCATAGCAACTCGCCCCACGACGCCGGCCTGATCACCGCGCTGGACATGGCGCAGCGGATGGGTCTGCCCCTACCGGCAGAGATTACGATCTATGCGGTCGAGGTTGAGAATATCATCGACTTTGGCGACACCATGACCGCCGCCGTTGCCGCCGCCGTGCCCCGGGTAACCGAGGCAGTGCTGGCTGAACTTTTTCAGTCCGAAGTCCGAAGTCCGAAGTCCGTAATTCGTAATCCGAAGTCCGTAATCCGTAATCCGTAATCCGAAGTCGGTACGGACTACGGGTTACGGAGTATGGACTACAGAATACGGGATACGGACTACGGGATACGTACTACAGGCTACCGACTACCGCATACGGAGAAAAATATGGTTTCACCGGAACTGATCCGCCGCTATACACTCTTTGCCGACTTGAGCATGGAGCAGATCGTTGAACTGTCTCAACTGGCCGACGAAGTATCGGTGGACGCGGGGCACACCTTTTTCCGCGAGGGCGACGATCTGGATGCCCTCTTTATTGTGCTGGATGGCGAGGTTGCCACGGTGGTTGAACTGATCGAAAAGGGCAAACCTGCCGTCATCGCCGAGTTGACCGCCCGCGACCGCGATGTCGTTATCAGTACCATCGGGCATGGCGAAGTCTTTGCCTGGTCGGCGCTGATTCCGCCCTACCAGGCCACGGCAACCGTCAAGGCGATAACGCCCTGCCGGGTGCTGACTCTCGATTGCGTGGACCTGCGGGAGCGCTTTGAGGATGAGCCACGCTTTGGCTACCTGCTGATGCGCCGCGCCGCCGAGGGGATGCGCGACCGGCTGCGGGATATGCGCATCGAGGCGCTGGCCTATGCCGCTGAGTAATTGGTAATCCGACAAGACTGTTTATATCCGCGAACCACACTGCGGTTTCTTTACTGTTTTGCAGAGAGCACAGTGTGGTTATTTGCCTCGTATAACCTTTCCTCTGCTGTATGCAAGATGATAACCCTCCCTTGATAAGATGAAATCATTTCATCTTATTGCTTTTTTGTACATGTAATAAGGAAGTCGATTCAGTGAACAAGGTTTCTGGTGCGCGTAAACTGGTCATCTATTCACACACACCACCACATTCATCCAGTTGCTCCATAGGTATCTTGTGGCTGGTGCCGGCATTATTGGGACTTCTGCTCGTTGCCCTTACAGGTAGACCTGGGATATCGCCGGTCTCTGCCGCAACCTCGGATCTGTTTTTCTCCGAGTATATGGTGATTTCACCTCCGGCGAAGCCTACACCCTTGATCGCACCGCGCCGACGGCCGCGCTGACCGTCGCCGATGTTACGCCGGCGGCCGGCAGCAGGTACACCTTCACTGTCACCTACAGCGATAACCTGGCGCTGCTGGTCAGCCAACTGGATGACAACGACATCCGGGTGACCGGGCCGAATGGCTTTGACCAGCCCGCAACCTTCGTCAGCGTGGATGCAACCGACAATGGCACGCCCCGCACGGCAACCTACCAGATCAGCGCACCGGGTGGCACCTGGGATGCTGCCGATAATGGGGACTACACGGTGGCGATTGCGGCGGATCAGGTAGCCGATACTGTGGGGAATAGCATGGCAGCGGGGACGCTCGGTAGCTTCCGCGTGGCGATCACCGCGCCGGGGACGACGCTCTATCTGCCGCTGATCGTCTCCACGCCGGTCGTAGAACCGGCAGAACCGATGCGGGAACGTGAATCACCGGAGCTACCGCAACGCCCGGCGCAGCCCTGACCTTTGGAGGCACCGATCTGGCATAACTCCCTCCTGCAGATGGCACATCTGTGGGAGGGGGTACTTTTAATAACACGCGTTACGTGGTGGGAGTTTGGACCATGAACAACACGACATGAGCGAAAGCCGCGAAACGGCTAATGCTGCCATGCATCAGGCGATCCCGGGTTTGGTGGTGATATTGTCTCCGATAGGGCAGAAGCTTCCATTTCTTTTCACAAACATGTTGCACTATGTGCAATATGTTTGTGAAAAGAATAAAAAGCACCATGCTGCCGCAGGCGAATCCAGTTTTGCATTTGATCAAACCAGGGAATTGCGCTGCTACTGCGCAACGTGGGAACGCAGGCGCGCCGGCGACCAGGTATTGGCAACCTGGTCAGCGGTGGCCCACCCCCGGCGCGCGGTCAACACACCGTAGCGTAGCCAGTCGAGGTCATCGGGATTATGCGCATCGCTGTTGATCACGATGCCGGCACCCAGTTCCAGCGCACGCCGCACATGCAGCGCATCGAGATCTAGCCGGTCCGGGCCGCTGTTGATCTCCAGCAGCGTGTTATGCGCCACCGCCGCCTGGAGGATGGCTTCCATGTCGAGGTCGGCCCCCGCGCGCCGCTCCAGGATGCGCCCGGTGGGATGCGCAATGATATCTACATGCGGGTTGGCAATCGCACGCAGCAACCGCGCCGTAATCTGCTCCTGAGGCTGGCGCAGACTCACATGCAGCGAGGCGACAACAATATCGAGGACGGCCAGTGCCGCATCGGGCAGCGCCAGTTCCCCGTCGGGCAGAATGTCCACCTCAACCCCATGCAGCACACGGAACACTTCACCCTGGTCGGCGTATGCGGCATTGATCTGCGCAATCTCGGCGGCCTGTTCGCGCAGTCGCTCCGCATCCACGCCGCCGGTAACACCCAGGTAGGCGCTGTGGTCGGTAATGGCGATATAGTCCAGGCCACGGGCGCGCGCAGCTTCGGCCATCTGCGCGATTGTGGCGCGGCCGTCGCTCCAGGTGCTGTGCATATGCAGGTCGCCGCGCATATCCGCCAGATCAATCAGGTGGGGCAGCGTCCCCGCGCGGGCGGCGGCAAACTCGCCCCGATCCTCGCGCAACTCCGGCGGAATCCAGGCCAGATCGAGGGTGGCGTAGACCGCAGCCTCATCCGCGCAGGTCAGCAGGTTGCCGTCGGCCTGCCGGAAGCCGCGCTCGCTAAAACTCAGACCACGCTCCAGCGCCAGTTCCCGGAAGCGAATGTTATGCGCCTGGCTGCCGGTAAAATGTTGCAGCGCACTACCCCACTGGGCCGGCGGAACCACCAGCAGATCGGCCTGGACACCGCTATGCAGCACCACCGAGGCTTTGGCCTCCCCTGCCGAAATAACCCGTTCCACCTCGGACAGGCGGGTAAACGCACGCACCACCGGGCCGGTATCCGCAGCGGCGGCCAGCAGATCCAGGTCGCCGATGGTTGGGCGGGCGCGGCGCAGGCTGCCCGCGTAGCTCACCCGCTCCATGTCCGGCAGGGCCGCGCGCAGGGCCGCAATCAACCCCTCGGCGGCCACCAGTGCGGTGGACATCAGCGTACGCTGTTCATGCTGGGCCAGTGCATCCAGCCCCTGCCGGATGCGCTGCTCGGTTTTTGCGCCAAACCCCTTCAGCCCGCGCAGCGCCCCCGCCTCGACCGCCGCCCGCAGCTCATCCAGACTGGCAATTCCCAACTCATCGTGGAGGCGCTTCGCACTGCGCGGGCCAATATCGGGCACCCGCAGCAGATCGAGCACCCCGGTGGGCACCTGCCCCTTGAGCCGCTCGTGCAGCGGCAGGGAGCCGGTATCCAGCAGCACCCCGATCTTCTCGGCAATCGTCTTGCCGATACCGGGCACCTCTTCGAGGTTCTGCTGTGCGCGATACTCGGCCAGGGGCCTGGGCAGGTTCGCAATCGCATCGCCGGCGCGGCGGTAGGCCAGAATGCGGAAGCGGTCCTCGCCCAGGATTTCCATACTGTCGGCAATCTCCCGGAAGATCCGGGCAATGTCATGGTTAGCGAGGGTCATAGGCAGGGTTTCGATCCGCTTGCTCGGGTTACGGTTTGACAATTGCTGCAAGGCACGCGTCTGGACTGGTGCAATGGAGGAATAGTGTTGGAGGGTATGATAGCATGGTGGAGAGGTGCCGGTTGCCATATGTGATTTGACATAATATATCTCTTCTTGATTTGTACAAAAGAAACAGTGTGGATAGCGTAGATCGGTGTAAATACTGTGGAAGGATAGCCTTCTAAAAAACAGACTGAAAAAGATAATAACTTCAAGCGCGTTGGTGTTCAGGTGATCTGGACAATGCGTACCGATTGTACCTGGTTAACACCGAAAAGGCAAACAGCGGAAGCAGGAAGGCGAAAGGTATAGCAGGTATGTTCAATCGGTACGCATTGTCTTGCATAGAAGAAGCATGTATATCAGACGTGCTGTTACCTCCTCACGTAACAGTGTTATCTTACTCGAAAGCAGTATCCGGATCATCTGTCTGTGCCGCTGCGTGGAGCAACTCTTCCGCGGCGGCCAGGTCGGGCACCTGCTGCACGGCCACGATCAGGCGGTGCAACTCTGATGGGCGCTGTATCCGGCGAATGTCGCGTACCAGCGCGAGGGGCGCAGTAGGAAAGCGTATCAGCAGGGTATCCTCAAGCGTCTGCTGCACCTCCTGCCGGAATTGCTCTTCTTGCTGCCGGCGGAGTTGTTCTTCCTGCTGCCGGCGGAGTTGTTCTTCTTGCTGCCGGCGGAGTTGTTCTTCCTGTTCTCGCAACTTCGCCTCATACATCTTGCGCAGTTCTTCACGCAGTTCTTCGCGCAGTTCTTCACGCAGTTCTGCTTCGCGCTCTTGCATCAACAGGTCAAATAGTCCAGACCCCATGAGTTTCTCCCTTCCGACCAGGTTCGTACAATGTCGTAGTTGCAGTAGGGGCGCAGCATTGGCCCAACGGATACTGCCGGCCGAACATCTGCCCCGCCAATGCTGCGCCCCTACGTGAGTTGGGCGGATTATAGCACAGGCAGTTTGTTGGAATGAAAATCATGGGATGGTGCAATTGAGTTACGGTATGTGAGTCAGGTAACGCAGTAGCCTATGTATCAAAAGGACTATTGTCCTATTTCTCGGCACAGACTTCGCTCTTACAATAAATAGCTATAAGTAATAGCCATCACAGTACAAGAAAGAGAACAACGTCATGCCATCATTATTTCCTTCTTACAAAGAAGTCGCCACAGCATTATTGTTTCTAATATATTCTAAAGGTGGTACATTAAAGTCATCTGATTCATATGAATTATTAGCAGATCACTTTGATTTGTCAGAACAGGCTCGTACCATTACCAGGGAACAATATTTTGAGCGTGATAATCATCACGAATCTGCCTGGCATTGTTTGGTACAGTGGGGAAGAAGAGATCTTGTCAAAGCCGGATTTATTGATAAACAAGCCTCTCGAGGTGTTTGGAGACTGACCGGAAAAGGTAAAAATGAAGCATCTTTTATGTCCGCGAAATACCCGGATTTCAAACGATTAATTTCGTCTGTTCAAGCCATTCCTGCAAATACGCCTCGTGCAATAGATATAAAAAGGCCTAATGAAATAAATCGTATTCAGTATAACATATATCGTATTTTAAGAGACACTTGCCTTGCTCGTCAAATAAAAGTTCTTCACAAGTATAAATGTCAGATATGTGGTCAGACACTCCAACTGGGTGAGGATATGCTGTATGCAGAAGCGCATCATATAAAACCTTTAGGGGCACCCCATAATGGACCAGACATACCAGAAAATATTATCTGTGTTTGTCCCAACCACCATGCTCTTCTTGATTATGGTGCAATCGAACTAAATGAGGCAAATCTTTCACCATGTGCTGAACATAAAGTGGGAAGTGAGTACATACATTACCACAATACAAAGATATCCGGTAAATTGTAAATAAAAAGCAAGGCTTTACAATGAACCAAACACCCAAGAATAAGAGGGTGTCCAATATCTGAACAGCAAAATCCGAACGCACGAGCGGTTCAGGATGGTTCTCAAAGGGTTATCCTTTACACGCTTTGTTCAGGGTGAGGGATAGCATACGCTACCTGCTTGATCGCTGAACCATTCAGAACCTTTCAGGCTCCTGGTATGAGCGATGGAATATTGGACACCCTCTAAACTCATACAATATCATGGTCGCTGCTGCAAACCAACCGCCATAAACCACGCAGTCTTTGTAACCAAAAGGAGAACTCATGTCCTACTCACCAATTAACCTGCAGGCGAAGCTGAGTAAGATCAGCGAACATTGGTCGCCGCGCGTCATCAACGAGATGAACGACTACCAGTTCAAGTTGGTGAAACTACAGGGTGATTTTGTCTGGCATAGCCATCAGGACACGGATGAGACTTTTCTTGTGCTGGCGGGAAAGATGACGATCGCGTTTCGTGACGGCCAGGTGGATCTGGCTGCCGGCGAGTTGTTCGTAGTGCCGAAAGGCGTCGAGCATAAGCCCTATGCCGAGGAAGAGTGTCATCTACTCATGATCGAGCCCCGGGGCGTCGTCAACACAGGTGAAGCCGGCAGTGCGCTGACAGCGGACAACAACATCTGGGTGTAGCTCCCACAGCACGCCAACCATATCCACCGTACCTCCGCCGCGCTACGTGCGGTCGTTCCATGTCCCGGTGGTAATCGTTTATCCCCCAGTTGCTAGGGCTGCACCGCATATTGGCCCGCTCTATTTGACAGGCATTGTCACTTCCCCTATACTTATATAAAGAACAAACACGCGAAGAACATAGAACAAACAGCTTTTGTCTTGCCAACGCAAACAGCGATCTTTATTCCGTGTTACTTTGTTGTATGTTTTCTCTGAAACATGCCCCGCCTGTACGTTTTTTTTACTAGTACTGGTTTTTTATAACGAAAGCGTTGCCCTTAATACTATCCCAAACAGTTGTATCCTGATTTCCAAACAGGAAGAAGGTTGAAGAACAAAGAAAAGATAGCATATCCAACATAAACACCGCTGATCTGTCTGGTTCTTTGTTCTTCGTTCTGGGTTCTCAGTTCTCTTAACGTGGGGTGCAGGTGCGTTGCATTAACGCCATGCCTGTAATTTGTGATCCTCTGGTCGCTCCTCCCCTGCTGTACAAAGATTGTTCGCCGGATATCGTTCACATCGGAGTGAATGCCGCTGATCGTTTGCTACACACTACACAAACTCCATCTGTCAGTTGTGACAACCGTCGTTTGTTTATTTTTTCGTGCCTTGTGAATCTATGAAGGAGATCCTGATGACGAAGCGTTCTAATCGTCGCATCCATCCGGGTATCGTTGAGGCCCAGGAGCAACTCCTCCAGGGGCGGATCAGCCGGCGGGAGTTTTTGCGCGTTGCTACCCTGCTGGGGGCCGGCTTCTCGGCGGCCTCGTTCCTCGCTGCGTGTGGCGCACCTACCACCGAGGCACCCCCGGAAGGTGAAACCGGCGATGCCACCAACCCTGAAGTCGATGTGCCCAAGGGTCCGGTGCAGCGTGGCGGTACCATTCGGCTGGGTGTGCAGGTGCAGGGGGTGGATCACCCGGCGCGCTTCTCCTGGACGGAGACGGCCAATGTCTTCCGGCATGTGTTTGAGTATCTGACTGAGACCGACGCCGAGAATATTACGCATCCGCTGCTGCTGGAGAGCTGGGAAGCCAATGATGAACTGACGGTCTGGACGCTCAATCTGCGCCAGGGTATCCAGTGGACCAATGGCGATGAGTTTGTGGCCGATCATGTTAAGTATAACTTTGAGGAGTGGCTTAACCCCGATACCAGTTCCTCCATCCTGGGGCTCTGGGAGGGCTTTCTGGATATTGACGGCGTTGAGGTCGTGGACGACTACACCGTCCGGCTGAACCTGAGCGCGCCCAAGCTGGATGTGCCGGAGAACCTCTACCACTACCCGGCGCTGATTATGCACCCCAGCTTCAACGGCGATATCACCACCGGCACCAATCCCGGTACCGGCCCCTACACGCTGGAAGAGTATGTTGCCGGTGAGCGTGCCCGGGTGGTCCGCCGCGACGACTACTGGCAGATGGGTGAGGATGGCGAGTCCCTGCCCTACCTCGAGGCGATTGAGTTTATCAGCCTGGGCGATGATAAGACGGCCTATGTTGCCGCGATGCAGACCGGCGAGATCGATACAATGTATGAGCCGAATATCGACAACGTGCTGGCGCTGCAGGACGATCCTAACATTATTATCTACTCGGTCAATACGGCCCAGGCGCGTGTGCTGCGGATGCGCGTTGATCAGGAGCCCTGGAGCGATAACAATGTCCGCACGGCGATTAAGATGTGCCAGGATCGGGAGCAGATCCAGAATGTGGCCTACAACGGCGAGGGGCTGCTGGGGCATGACTTTCATGTCTCGCCGGTCCATCCCGAATATGCCCCGATGGATGTGCCGGAATATAATCCCGAAGGTGCGAAAGAACTTCTGGCCGAGGCAGGCTACCCCGATGGCTTAGATGTCTCGCTGGCGGTGGGCACCGGCTGGGCCGATGTGGTCGCCTATGCCGAGACGCTCCAGCAGGATGCGGCGGCCGGCGGCTTTAATATTACCCTGGAGACGATGCCCAATACGGCCTACTGGGAAGTCTGGACGGAGACGGCGTTTGGGATTACGCCCTGGACGCATCGCCCGCTGGCGGTGATGGTGTTGCCCCTGGCCTACACCGCTACCGCTGATGGCGAACCGGTGGACTGGAATGAGACGCGCTGGGTGGATGAGGAATTTACCCAACTGCTGCGCGAAGCGCAGGGCACGCTGGATGTCGAGGCGCGCCGCGAGATTATGAAGGAGATGCAGACGATCCAGCAGGAGCGCGGTTCGATTGGGGTCGCGGTCTGGCAGCAGGTCTGGGAGGTGTTCAACCCGGCATTCCAGAATGTCGAAGCGCATCCGACGCTGCATAACCAGTGGTTGCGCACCTGGTACGATCCCCAGCTTGATCCGTTTGCCTAAAATCGGGTGAGAACTGAGAACTGTTGCGAACCGAGAACCAGAGCACTGAGAGCTATACCTGGTTCTTAGTCCTCGGTTCTCGGTTCTATTCCAACGGGAGTTACAATGGCGAAGTTTCTTATCCGGCGGGTTATTTTTCTGGTATTCACGCTGTTTGCCGTCTCGATTGCGGTGTTTGCCATTTCCGAACTGGCCCCCGGCGATATTGCGGTCAATGTGCTGGGCAATACGATCACCGAGGACCAGAAGCGCTCCTTCAATGCTCAGCATGGCCTGGATCAGCCGATTGTAACCCGCTATGTGCGCTGGATGTTCGGCAGCGATTGGCAGGCTGAGCAGCGGGTGGGCTATCAACTACGCCAGGTGTATGACCCCGAAGAGGATCGCACGGGCTGGTGGGCCGTTGGGCAGGATGGAACGCTGTTCCGCAATTTTACCCCCGACGGCGAAACGCTCTATCGGATCGAGCGGGAGATCCAGCCCGACGGCACCCTGACTGCGCCCCGCGAGGTGCCGCTCGATGAGGATGCCTGGGTGACCAACGATGAGGGCGATGAGATCTTCTGGGGGGTTGACCCGGATGGCCGCGCGGCGATGTGGATTCGCGGCGCGCAGGCCGAGGAGCAGCGCCTGACGAAGGCCGGCTGGCTGAGTATTCCCGGCGCGCCCAGTGCCTACATTCCCCTGCAGAAGGGGTTGCTGCGCGGTGATGCCGGGGTTTCTTTCCAGACGCGTCAGCCGGTGTTTGCCACGCTGATACCGCGCCTGCTCAATACGCTCTTCCTGGCCGGGATCGCCTTTGTCTTCATTATGCCGCTGGCCCTGCTGTTTGGCGTGCTGGCGGGTCTGAATGAGGGCAAGTTCCTGGACCGTTCGATCTCGATTACCGGACTGGTGGCAACCGCGACGCCCGAGTTTGCCAGCGGCGTCTTCCTGATCGTGATCTTTGCCGTCTGGCTGGATCTGCTGCCGGGGGCGGTGGTTATTCCGCCCGGTTCATCGGTCTTCTCGCGCCCGCAGATGCTGATTCTGCCGGTGCTGACGCTGACCCTGATTGAGTTGGGCTACATCCTGCGGGTTACGCGGGCGAGTATGGTTGAGGTGATGCGCACCAACTATGTGCGCACGGCGGTGCTGAAGGGGCTGCCCTACCGCCGCGTGGTCATGAAGCATGCGCTACGCAACGCGCTGCTTGCTCCCATCACCGTGATTATGCTGCATGTGAACTGGCTGGTCGGCGGGATCGTGGTGGTCGAGACGCTGTTTGGCTTCCCCGGCCTGGGCAGTTATGTGTTGACCGCCGCCCTGAATAATGATGTCTTTGCACTGGAGGCGGCCACGATGATCCTGGTGATTATCGCCGTGACCACTCAGTTGCTGGCCGATATTATCTATGTGTATCTGAATCCGCGGATTCGCTACACCTGACGCTGGAGTTTCATGCATGGCAACGGCTGAACGTACATCTGGAGGAACTGTTCCGGCTCCGGCGGCCACGGAACCCTCGTCCTGGCAAAAATTCAAGGGGCGGCTGGAGATCTTCAGCCGCTCGCGGGTGGCGCTGGCGGGGGTGCTGCTCGTCGGGTTCTGGATTATTGTGGCGCTCTTTGCCGACAACTGTCTGATAACCCCGGCCTGCTACGCGGGCGTGTTGCGCGGCGATGATATCACCCAGTGGGCCACCTCGGAGCAGTACCAGTCCTGGCTCTCGCGCTACTCGCCGGTGGAGCAGTTTCGCGGGCGCAACCGCGAAGGCCCCTCGTGGGATCACTGGTTGGGTACGGACACGCGCGGGCGGGATATCTGGGCGCGGCTGGCGCATGGCGCGCGCCCGATTTTAACGCTGGCCCCGATTGCGGTACTGGTCGCACTGGCAGTCGGCGGGACGCTGGGCCTGGTTGCAGGCTACTTTGGCGGCATAGTTGATGAGATTACCATGCGTATCCTCGACGCGATTATCTCCTTCCCGCAAATCCTGCTCTACCTGGTGATTATCGCGGCACTGGGCGCTTCGGCGACGAATGTGGTGCTGGCGATTACGATTGCCGGTGCGCCCGGTATCGCCCGACTGGTGCGCGGCCTGACGCTGGATATCAAGACCCGCGACTTTATCGCCGCCGCGCAGACGCGTGGAGAGAATCCACTCTACATCATGTTTGTGGAGATCCTGCCCAATGCGCGCGGCCCAATTATTATCGACTCGATGTTGCGGATGGGCTACGCGGTCTTCTCCATCGGGACGCTGGGCTTCCTGGGACTGGGGCTGCCGCCACCCTCGCCCGATTGGGGGAGTATTGTGCAGGCGGGCCGGACCTCGATCCAGGCCGGGCGGCCCTGGGAAGCGCTCTGGGGCTCGGTGGCGATTGCGATGGTGGTGGTCGGGCTGAACCTGATGGCGGATGGTCTCTCGGAAGAGACGCAACGTTATCGCTAAGGCAAGGTGACAGATGACAGGTGACAGGTGACAGGTGACAGAATGCGGGTGTCCTGATGCGGTACACGGACCCGATAAAGCTGTTACAAACTTTGTCCAACACAGGAAGAGAAGCATGACACGAGAAGCAGAAAAGCGCACCCAGCCCGTCGTCAAGGTTGAGCATCTGGCGATTGCCTACGAAACGCGCGCGGGTGATGTCCGGGCGGTGCGCGATGTATCATTTGAGATCCATCGTGGCGAGGCGCTGGGCATCGTCGGCGAGTCGGGTTGCGGCAAAAGCACCGTGGCTTTCGGCATGGTCAACTATCTGGGGCGCAACGGCAAGATCGCTGCGGGCAGTATCCTCTTCCAGGGCCAGTCGCTGGTCGGGCGCAGTGCGGAAGAGTTGCGGAAACTGCGCGGCGATCAGATCGCCATGGTCTATCAAGACCCGATGACCTCGCTCAACCCGGTGCTGCGCGTCGGCGAGCAGATGGCCGAGGTACTGACGGTGCATCGCAACATGACGAAGGGTGCCGCCTGGGAGCGTTGTATCGAAATGCTCCGCAAGGTCAATATGCCTGATCCGGCCCGCGTGATGGAGCGCTACCCGCACCAGATCTCGGGCGGACAGCAGCAGCGTGTGGTCATCGCCATGGCGATGCTCAACAACCCGGCCCTGCTGGTCATGGATGAGCCAACCACCGCCCTTGATGTGACGGTTGAGGCGGCGGTGCTGGATCTGGTGGCGGACCTGCGGAGTGAGTTTGACACCGCAATTATGTTTATCAGTCACAACCTGGGCGTGGTGGCGCGGGTGTGCGACCGGGTGGCGGTGATGTACGCGGGCGAGATTGTCGAACTGGCCTCGGTGCAGGATATCTTTTTGCGCCCGCAGCATCCCTACACGCAGGGGCTGATCCGCTGCGTGCCCAAGATTGGGCGCAGCAAATCCAGCAGCGTGCTCTACCCCATCCGCGGGCGCGTGCCTTCCCCGGCCGGCCTGCCGCCGGGCTGCATCTTTGAGCCGCGCTGTGACTATGCGCGCGATGCCTGCCGCCAGGAGCGCATCGCCTTCCGCGAGATTACGCCGGGGCACTTCAGTCGCTGCAAATTCTCGGAGGAGATTGACCCGACGCAGTGGCGCCCCACCGAAGATCTGATCCCGCTGGAGCCGGTCGATCCGGCAACCGCCCGCGAACGGGAGCCGATCCTTGATGTGGATAGCCTGCGGACCTACTACCGCCACGGCAGTTCCTCGCCGCTGAGTCTGATCGGGCTGGGGAAGAAAGAGTATGTCAAGGCGGTTGATAATGTCAACTTCACCGTGCCCAAAGGTCTGACACTCGGCGTTGTGGGCGAGTCGGGGTGTGGCAAGAGTACCCTGATCAAGACCATTATCGGCCTGGAGGATATCACCGGCGGGAAGGTGGAGTTCCTCGGCACCGATCTGCGCGGCGGCGTCAAGAAGCGCGACATGGCAACGATCCGTGAGTTGCAGATGGTCTTCCAGAACCCGAATGCCACCATGAACCCCAGTTACTCGGTCGGTAAGCAATTGGAGCGCCCACTACGCCGGTTCAAGGTCGTCCCCAAAGATCAGGTGCGCAACGAAGTTATTCGTCTGCTACGCGCGGTCAAACTGGATGAGCACTACTACAACCGTTTGCCCAACCAGTTGAGTGGTGGCGAAAAGCAGCGCATCGGCATCGCCCGGGCCTTTGCCGGCCGACCGGACCTGGTTCTGTGTGACGAGCCGGTTTCGGCGTTGGATGTCTCGGTGCAGGCGGCGGTGCTCAACCTCCTGTCGGAGATCCAGCAGGAGTATGGCACAACGATGATGTTTATCGCGCACGACCTGAGCGTGGTGCGCTTCTTCTCCGATTTTATCGCGGTGATGTACCTGGGCGAGATTGTCGAAATTGGCCCTGCCGAAGCGATCTACGCCCCGCCCTACCATCCCTACACCGAGTCGCTGCTGGCGGCGGTGCCCATCCCGGACCCGACCGTGCAACAGGAGCATGTGCGCCTGTCCGGTTCAGTGCCTAGCCCGCTGAACCCGCCGAGTGGCTGCCGCTTCCATACGCGCTGCCCCCGGCGCAGTCTGCTACCCGATGGTGGAAAGATCTGCGAGGCGGAAGTACCACCCTGGCGCGAAGCCGGGAATGGTCATCGGATTCTCTGTCACATTCCAATTGAACAGTTGGGAACATTTGATCCGGTGTTTGATACGCCGGATCAGCAGGAGAAGGAGCCTGCCAATGTTAGTCAAGGACTACATGCTCCAGCACCCGATTATGATCGAGCCCGACAAGCGCGTCACTGAGGCGCAACGGCTGATTGTCGAGAACAAAATTTACTATCTGCCGGTAGTTGCGGACGGCAAACGGCTGCTGGGAATGATCACACCGCCCCGCCTGGCAATCCAACCGGAGCGGCTGGCGAGCCTCGATGTGTGGGAGATTACGCGCTACCTCACCAACCTGACCGTTGAAAAAGTGATGCTGAAGGGCACGGATCTGCCCACCATCGGCCCCGATGCCACCCTGGAGGATGCCGCGGAGTTGATGTTTCGCCGCAACTTTCACGGCCTGCCGGTCATCCAGAATGATGTCGTACTGGGCCTGATCACCGACAATGATCTGCTGATCGAGCTGCGCAACCTGCTGGGCGCAGTTGAGCCCGGCTGGCGGCTAACGGTGCGTGTACCCAGCCGGCGCGGTGAGTTTCTCAAGCTGACCGGGGTGATTGCCGAGAAGGGCTGGGGACTGATGGCGATGGGTAGTGTACGCTCACCCAAGAAGGCCGACCACTGGGACATCGTGATGAAGATCTGGGGCTGTACAAAGGCCGAGTTGGTGACGGCGGTTGAGGCAATCGCGGGTCACGAGATCCGCGATGTGCGCGAGACGCGGATGCACGTTAAATAAAGTGTCTCTTCAATTACATGACTTACGTGGTGGGTGTTTGGACCACGAACACCACGACATGAGCGAACACTGCGAAACGACCAATGCTGCCATGGATCAGGCGATTCCGTGTTTTGCAGGGATATCGCCTCCGATAGGGCGGAAGAAACCATTCTTTTCCCAAAAAAATTCACAACGTGAATTTTTTTGGGAAAAGAAAAAGAACGTACCATGCTGCCGCAGGCGAATCCGATTTTCATCTGGTCAAATGTCTGGTCTGAACGCGCAATGCGTAACTCCTGTTAATATGACACCTATGATTGAAATTGGCGCACCGGCCAGCCTGCCCCTGGGTCTGGTGACAGTTGAGCAAAATAATGGTATGACGCCCTGCCTGATGGGGGTGACGCTGCAACATCCGCCCGTTCATCTGTCCAATCAACTGGGGCGTGGGTTGCGGGTTACGGGGGCGCGCGCAAACCTGGCGCACCAGCAGGCGGAACGCTTTCTCCAGGCGCATGGGCTGGAGCCGCAGTCTGATCTGCGGATCGAGCTGGCAATTCCCATGGGCATGGGGCTGAGTTCGGAGCCGATGCTGGGCCTGAGTGTAGCCCGCGCGCTGGCCTGGCAGTATGACCTGCCCCACGTAGATATTTCCGCGCTGGCCCGGGCCACCGGCCTCAGTCCGGCCGCTGCGCCGGCAATCTGGGGGTTTGACCAGGGCGGCTTGCTCTTTGTGGAAGCGGCCGATCCTGCTGCTACGGCGCTGCCGCCCATCCTGCGCCGCTACGACATTGCGCATCCCGACAAACATGCCTGGGTGTTTGTCCTGGTGCTGCCCCGTTTGCCCACCGGCACCCCCGCCACCCTGGAGGCCGAGCAGTTGACGGCACTGCGCAACGCGGCGTCCCACCCGGGCGACACTACCTGGCCGCTGGTGCGGGATCGGCTCTGGCCCGCCCTGGAGCAGGATGATCTGCCCGCGTTTGCGCAGGCGCTTATGCAGATAGCCGCGCAGAACCAGGCCGCCCTGGCTGCTGCCGGGACGCCGCACATCCTGTCGGCGGAGGAGCAGGCCATCCTGGAAATGATGCGGACGCATGGCGCGGTGGCCTGGGGGCGCAGCCTCACCGGGCTGGCGCTTTATGGCCTGATCGAAGGCGCGCAGGCCAGCCGCGCGCTACGCCGGCAGTTGCGCCGGCACCTGGGGCCGTCTGGCGGTACGGTGATGGCGACCATCACCGACAACGGCGGCGCGCGCGAAGTGATCAAGGGGGCAGCGCGGCAAAGGTAGAATATCGAGAACAAAGAACAAAGGAACCAGGACAAAGCGTATCCGGCACAGTGCCATACTCAAAACTCCCCCACATCCCACTCCACCGGATCGCCCACGTTCACCATGCCCTCGACCAGCACCCGCGCATAGAGGCGGCTCCAGCCGGGATTCACCTTCTGCGACACCCGTTTGAATTGCCCCTCGACGAAGGAGTCGCTGATGCTTTTGCATGGCGCGGCATAGCCGGTGATCTCGATCCGTAGCCGATCACCGACCCGCAGGCAATCCCCGACCTGAATGGTATCCCAATCCAGCCCGCTGATCGTCAGGTTCTCGCCGGTTGAGCCGGGCGCGATCGCATGCCCCTCGGCCTGCAATGCCTGGATACGCTCCAACGCAAAGAGCGAGACCGCACGCGTTGGCCCGCCATGATGCTGTCGGTCGCGCTGCTTATCCCCGACAACCCCATTGATTGTCACCTCAGCGCGCGGCACAGGATGCTTGGGCACGCCGCCTTCCGGGTTCACATTGATCTGCACAACCCGCGCTGATTGGGAAGACGTTGACATAGTTACTCCTGTTGCAAGAACAAAGAGCCAGAGAACAAAGAACAAAGAATCAGAGAACAAAGAACCAGAGAACGAAGAACAAATACGACTCTCAGGTTGGTTCCCCGTATTATACCGATTATTCCTGGTTTGTTGTAGGGACGCACTTGTGCGCGTCCGCCGCCTTGCCGGGGGTGGTTCCATGTAACCTGCCGGCGGCGGCGTGCATCCAAAGAGCAGAACGATGCAAAGCGAAAACGTACTCAACCTGCACTGATGTAACCTGATACACAATCAGTGCATCAAAGGGTTAGACAAACGGAATAGGTGACAAATAACAGAGGAGGAGCAACATAATGTTTGCCAGAAATGAAGGAGACTTTGACCGCATGATTCGAGGACTTGTCGGTGCAGCCCTGCTGGTACTCGCCATCCTGGTCTTGCCGGGTGTCTGGCAGTGGATTGGCGGGTTGGTTGGTATCGTGCTGCTGGTGACGGGCATTACCGGGGTCTGCCCGGCCTATCGCCTGTTAGGGATGAATACCTGCCCGGCAGAGGGCTGCAACCAGAGTTAAGAACGCATCATTGATCAAATCAGGATAATTCGGATTAGTATACGTTATCAATCTTACCTTATCTTGCATCTGTAAGTAAAAATCAGGAGGATGAGTATCATGGTTCGTCGAATGGCCCGCTTTGTCACACTCCGAAAAAACCTTGGAGAAAGCTACACACCAGTCTACTTTCTCTCAGCCCTTGGCAACGGTGGTATGGCGGTCGCGTTCTTCATCTATCTAAACTTCATGGTGCCGCATCCGAATACGCCGATCATTACCTTTGACGGTCTGGCTCAGGTGATGGCGGGGGCCTCGCTGCCGGTGCGTACGCTGATCCTGACTGCGATGGCTGGCATTGCCTTCTTTGGTATCCGCCACCTCTGGTTGCTGATCTGGAACCTGCGCGAATACGCTCGCTATCGCAGCACAGCGGCCTTCACCCAACTCCGCCGGAGCAACAGCGAGTCGAAGCTGATCGGATTGCCACTGACGCTGGCGATGACGGTCAACATGAGCTTTGCGGCCGGTGCCGCCTTTACGCCCGGCCTCTGGAACATCATCGAATATCTCTTCCCGGTGGCGATGCTGGCCTTCCTGATGATCGGTATCCTGGCGCTGCGGATCTTTATCAACTTCTTCAGCCGTATCCTGGCCAGCCCGGAGTTTGATTGTAGCCATAATAACAGCCTGGGCCAACTCAAGGCGATCCTTACCTTTGGCCTGGTCGGTGTCGGTTTCTCCGCCCCGGCGGCGATGAGTACGAATACCGCAACCGTGACGGTCAGCATTATCGGTGGGCTCTTCTTTGCGACGGTGGCGGTTGTGATGGGCCTGATCTGGCTGATCCTGGGCTTCCGCAGTATGCTGGCCCACGGCATCAGCAAGGAGAGTGCCGTCAGCCTCTGGATCCCGTTGCCCATCCTGACAGTCCTGGGTGTGGCCGGTATTCGGGTGACGCGCGGTATGGGGTTCCTCTTCCACGTTCCGGCCGATGCGGCTAATCCGGTTGCGCTACGCGGTCAGTTCTTTAACGAGGGCATTCTCATCTGGACAACGCTCATTCTGTCGGTGATGATCCTGTTTGCGGTGTTGGGCTATGCCGTGATGAAGCGGGTCAACTACTTTGAGACCTTTGTCTCCGGACCGGAGCGCAGCGCCGACAGCTACGCCCTGATCTGTCCCGGTACGGCCCTCTTTGTCTTTGGAATGTTCTTTGTCCATATGGGCCTGGTGCGCAACGGTCTGCTGGACAAGTTCTCGCCGGCCTACTTTATCATCCTGGTGCCGTTTATCATCGCGCAGTTGTTTGCCATCCGCACAATGCTGCGGCTTGACGAGAAACTGTTGCGTCCCGGCCTGGAGGAGACGGCAGTAGTTGATGAGGGTACGGCAACGGCATAGAAATCGTGTTGTACCATACAAGATAGGCGATATAACGTGGGCCGGTTACATGCACTGTGACCGGTCCGTTGATGTTGCGAGGCGCGCAAGATGTTGACCGAGTTACCCAACCCTTACGCCGAACAGGTGCTGCTTTCAAGCGCAAGAAGATGATGCAAAAGCTGGTACTGAGTCACACGACGTATGCGGTTACGAACTCGGGAACTGCGCCAGTATACGGAATTTGCCGTCTCCTGATGAACATGTCGGCATGGCGCGCTTGCAAATTACCATAATAGGGTGTATTATCTTCAATCAGACCTGACCAATACACAACCAAATATCGCACAACCGATAAAGGTGCGCCTGTCGCCCGGATGCGCGGCGCATAATGGGGGAAGACCGGTGAGAGTCCGGCGCTGTCCCGCAACGGTAATACCGATGTTTGCTCTCTGGTGTACGCCTGGCCCGGTGCCGGCGTAGTGCGATAACCTCAGAGCTTCAGTCGGCCTAGCCCGATGACCCGCCTTTGTCATGGTTCGTGTTCACCCTCGCGGAATAAGGGGAGCCGGACGTTATGGCTGGCAGGGTCTGCCAACCAGTATCCTTCGGATGATAACGGCCTCCACGCGGAGTGCCGTTTTTTGTTGCCCGCCACACGGCATATGCTCCACAGGAGACACTATGGCTGAAACAACCTCTTCAATCCACTCGTCATCGGACGTGACCTGGCCGCGTCTCCAGTTGCGCCTGATCACGCTGCTGGGGCTGGCGGTGGCACTGCTGGGCGTTTTTCTGCTCAGTCTGGTGGTTGGTTCGGTGTCAATTCCCGCCGGCGAAGTGCTGCGCATTCTGCTGGGCGAGCAACCGGAACGGGCTACCTGGACTACCATTGTGCTAAACTTTCGCCTGCCCCGGGCGTTGACCGCCACCCTGGCCGGGGCGGCCCTGGGCGTCAGCGGCCTGCAGATGCAGACACTCTTCCGCAACCCGCTGGCCGATCCCTTTGTGCTGGGCGTTAGCTCCGGCGCAAGCCTGGGTGTGGCTCTGGTGGTGCTGTCGGTTGGCGTGGCCGGCAGCGCACCACTGCTGGCGGTCTCCGGGCTGTTGAGCAACGTCAGTCTGGTGCTGGCGGCGTGCGGCGGCGCGGCGGCGGTGCTGTTGATCGTTCTGCTGCTGGCGCGCCATGTGCAGAGCAGTGTCACCCTGCTGATCATCGGGCTCATGATCGGCTACCTTACCAGCGCGATTGTCAGCCTGCTGCTCTATTTCAGCATCGCCGAGCGTATTCAAGCCTACATTACGTGGACATTCGGCAGCTTTGGCGGCGTCACCTGGAGTCAGATGCGCGTCCTGGCACCGACGGTGCTGGTGGGATTGGGGCTGGCCTTTACGCTTGCCAAGTCGCTCAATGCGCTGCTCCTGGGCGAGGCGTATGCCCACAGCATGGGCCTGCCGGTCCGACAGGCGCGCTTCCGGATTATTACCAGCGCCGCAGTGCTGGCGGGCGCGGTGACGGCGTTCTGTGGCCCGATTGCCTTCCTGGGCATTGCCGTGCCGCACTTCTGCCGCAGCCTGTTTGCCACATCCGACCATCGCCTGCTGGTGCCGGCCGTGATGTTGATGGGTGCATTGGGGGCGCTAGGGGCCGACCTGATTGCGCAGGTGCCCGGCAGCGATACGGTTCTGCCGCTCAATGCCGTGATGTCGCTGATCGGCGCGCCGGTGGTGGTCTGGATTATTCTGCGCCGCAGCCGGTTAAACGCCGCTTTTGCGTCATGAGCCGGCCGGTATTGACCACCCACGATCTGGGGATTGGCTATGGGCGGCGGGGCGATCCGTCTGCAAGCCGGCATCTGGTTGCCGCGTCGCTCAATCTCCAGTTGCGCGCGGGTGAACTGGTCTGCCTGCTGGGGCCCAATGGCGTCGGCAAGTCTACGCTGATGCGCACGCTGGCGGGGATGCAACCGCCGCTGACCGGGGAGGTACGGCTGGCGGGTACCGACATCACCACGCTGCCGCCACGCGACCTGGCCCGCCGCTTGAGTGTGGTGCTGACCGAACGGGTTGATGTGGGCAATCTCTCGGCCTATGCGCTGGTGGCATTGGGACGACATCCCTACACCGACTGGCTGGGCCGGCTGACGCCCCACGATGAGGCGGTTGTGCGTCAGGCGATTGAAGCGGTGGGCGCACACCCGCTGGCGCATCGATCCGTGCATACATTGAGCGACGGCGAACGCCAGCGGGTGATGCTGGCCCGGGCGCTGGCGCAGGAGCCGGACCTGCTGCTGCTGGATGAACCGACGGCCTTTCTTGATCTGCCGCGCCGCGTTGAGTTGATGCGGCTGCTGCGGCGGCTGGCGCAGACGACCGGGCAGGCGCTGTTGCTCTCGACGCACGACCTGGATCTGGCGCTGCGTAGCGCGGATGTGCTCTGGTTGATGGCCCCCGGCGGTATACTGCATGTGGGCGCACCGGAAGATCTCATCTTGAATGGCGTCTTTGCAGCGGCATTCCAGAGCGATGGTGTGCAGTTCGATACCGCAACCGGCGCCTTTCAGATCACCGCGCCGACGCGGGAGATGGTGCAACTGAGGGGCGCTGGACTGCCGGCGATCTGGACCCGGCGGGCGCTGGAGCGCGCCGGCTTCCGAGTCGTGGATGCGGACGCGGACGGAGAAGCAGTACTCCAGATCGAGGTTGTGCCGGACGGTGAGCAGATGCGCTGGTCTGTAATCCGCAATCGGGGCGTCTGGAGTTGCGCTTCGCTGTATGAGCTTATCGCCTTTCTGACGCAGCGGTGAGCGGGGGGCGTGGGAACGCGGCAACGCGGCAGCGACTGCTTGCAGCGCCTGCCTGATCTTTGTATAATACGTGTAGTATACGTGCATCACCACGAAGAAGGAGAAGGTAATGCAGCGAAAACTCACGATTACGCTTGATGTTGAGGTATATGAGGGTCTCTATAAAGTCATTGGACGGCGGAAGATTAGCCAGTTTATTGAGGATCTGGTCCGGCCCCACGTACTGACAGATGAACTTGAAGCTGGATACGCGGCAATGGCTGCCGACGAAGCGCGCGAAGCCGAGGCACTGGTATGGAGTGAAGGGACCATCGGAGACGCCACCCATGAAACGCGGTGAAGTCTGGTGGGTTAACTTTGATCCATCCGTCGGTGGCGAAATTAAGAAACAGCGCCCATCCATCATTGTCAGTAACGATACCGCAAACCGGCTTCTTAATCGCGTACAAGTAGTTCCCCTAACAAGTAATATCGGCCGCCTATATCCAAGTGAAGCCTACGTAACCGTTACCAATATTCAGCATAAGGCCATGGCTGATCAGCTCACCACTGTAAGCAAGAAGCGCCTCACGCATAAAATGGGCATGATATCGAAGGCCGATGTGCAGGCGGTTGAGCGCGTTATTAAGATCCAACTAGAATTATCGTAGCGAAATAGCTACTGCATAACAATGATCAGGGTAGAGTACAGTGATGGACAAAGCCAGTATTTTTCAGGACGGTCAGAGCCAGGCCATTCGGTTGCCGAAAGAGTATCGGTTTCGCGGAACGAAAGTCCATTTGAAGCATCTGGGCAATGCGGTTGTGCTTATTCCTGAGTATAACTCATGGCAACCACTCATCGACAGTCTGTCCATGTTTTCCGATGACTTTATGGTGGAACATAATCAGCCACCTGTCAACCGTGCGAAGATCTGTTTGAATGCATAGATGTGCCCCTTAATTGACATGAGTTACGCGGTGTAGCCAATTCCAGCCAGGTGTCAGACCTGAACGTCAGGTTCGCCTGCGGCAGCATGGTACTTCTTTTCTCTTTTGCACGAACAGGTGGCTCCTTGAGCCACCTGTTCGTGCAAAAATGTCCGTTTCCGCCCTGCCGGAGGCGATATTCCCCGCCAAATGTGGGATCGCCTGATCCACGGCAGCACTGGCAGCTTCGTGGTTTTCGCTCATTTCGTGGTGTTCGTGGTCTAAACGTCCACCGCGTAAGTCGTATAACCAATAGAACTACCGCCGCACCAGGATCGTCTGCGCCATGCGCCAGTCAATCGGCTGTGGCGTGCCGTCACTCTCCCCGACCCGCACCGAGACCGGCCCCTCAAACGGGGCAACGGCGACGATTTGCACGAATGTGCCCGGCACCAGCCCCAGCGAGGCCAGGTAGCGCAACCGCTCGGCATGCTGATCGCTCACCCGCACAATCTCGGCCCACACACTCACAGGCAGATCCGTCAGGCGCACGGCAGTTGAGGCGGGCACCTCACCGTCCAGGGTCGGGATCGGGTCGCCGTGCGGGTCAACCGTGGGCTGACCGAGCCTGGCCGCGATGCGCGCCTCCAGCTTCTCGCTAATGTAATGCTCCAGCGCATCGGCCTCTTCATGGACCTCATCCCAGCTATAGCCCAGTGCCTCCACCAGATAGAGTTCAATCAGGCGGTGGTGGCGCAGCACCTCCAGTGCAACCTTCTCGCCCGGCGGCGTGAGTTGCACTCCCTGGTAGGGCGTGTGGTTGATCAGATTGCACTCGGCCAGCTTTTTAATCATGCCCGTCACCGATCCCGGTTTTAGCCCACCCAGTTGTTCACTTAATATCGAGGTACTGACCCGATCGCCACGCTGCTGGATCAGATAAATCGCCTTGAGATAATCCTCCATGCTGGGGGTTACCTGATACTGTATATCATCTGTGGGGGTCATAGCATGGTCCCTTTCTCCCGGCTCACTCCCGGCAGCGTTGGCCTGCGCCGACATGATTGTGTTGTTGAGACACTCCTATCATAACACATGCCCCGTGGCTGTTCGGCAGCGTGTGGGCGAAATCATGCGTTATTCCGGTGTACGCCCCCAGGTAATAATCGCGGGTACCGCTTATATTCCCGCTACCTGCCGGGCCATCTGCCGCCCGCGCTCGGTCAGGATCAGCATATCACCCTGGCGCTGCAACAGGCCGCTCCGCTCTGCCCGGTGTACCACCCGCGCCGCAAATGCCGGTGCCCAGAGCATGTGGCGGGTCAGATGTTCCACCCGTGACTCTGTCGCTGCCTGAGCGCCGGCTTCATGGTTCAGCAGATGTGCTGTCAGCAACTGCTGCGCAAACAGCCACTTCTGGTGTGTGCGCCGCCGTATCCCGGCCAGCACACCCCGTTCCGGTGCAAGCAGAAATACCAGCCCAAACGCGACCCCGCTCATCGTTGCCATGGCCCCGGCAATCGACACATCCAGTTGGCGTGCCAGCCAGTAGCCCGCAACAGCACTGGCTGCCCCGATCAGGATGCTCAGGCCGATCATGCGCGGCAGCCGGTCGGTCAGCAGATAGGCCGCTGCCGGTGGGGCAATCATCAGTGCTACCACCAGGATCGAGCCCACCGCGTCGAACGCGCCCACGGCCGTCACCGACACCAGCGCCATCAACCCGTAGTGCAACAGCCCCGGCATAAAGCCGAACGCCGCCGCCAGTCCCGCATCAAATGTCGCCAGCTTCAACTCCTTGTAAAAGATCGTCACAAAGGCCAGGTTGAGCAGCACTAACCCCACGCCAACAACCAGCGCCCGCGGTCCCAGATCCAGACCAAGCCAGACCACCCGATCAAACGGCACAAAGGCCAGTTCACCCATGAGCACCACATCCGTGTCCAGGTGAACATTGCCCGCAAAACGGGAGATCAAGATCACGGCCAGGCTAAACAGCACCGGGAAGACCAGCCCGATCGCCGCATCCTGCTTCACCAGCCGGGTACGGTTGAGCAGTTCAACCAGACTGACCGTCAGCACGCCGGTCAGCACCGCGCCCGCAAACAGCCAGGGCGAGCCCAGGTTATGCGTCACAAAAAAGCCGATCACAATCCCAAAGAGCACGGTATGGCTGATGGCGTCGCTCATCATGGCCATGCGGCGCAAGACCAGGAAGACGCCGGGAATGGCGCATGCTGTGGCAATGACCACCGCAACCAGTTGCACTTCTGTCTGTGCAGACATAGGCGTTGTCTCCTTTCTGACGTGGCGCTATCAGCGCGACTCTTCGATTGCCGGGCGCGTGGACGCGGACTGATCCCGCCGCATTGCCGTGTGCAGGCGGCGGCGGTTGCGCTGGTGGCGCAGCCGGCTCCAGACCAGCCCGCGGTTCGGGGCAAACAGGAGCGAGATCACCACAATCGTGCTGACAGTCAGCACAATCGTCGGCCCGGTGGAGAGGCCGCGTGCGGTAGCGCTAATGACCGCGCCAACGACTCCCGAAAGCGCGCCAAACAGCCCCGCCAGCAGCACCATCAGCCCCAGTCGGTCGGTCCACTGGCGCGCGGCGGCGGCGGGGGCAACCAGCATGGCGCTCATCAGCACCACGCCCACCGTTTGCAGCCCCACCACAATCGCCACCACAATCAGCGAGGTCAGGCCAATATCGAGCAGCCGGATCGGCAGGCCGATGGTTGCGCCATAGTCCGGGTCAAAGCTGAGGAGCTTGAACTCTTTCCAGAAGAGCAGCATCAGCCCCAGCGCCACCGTACCAATCAGCGCCATGGTCCAGACATCGCGCTCAACCAGCGCGGCGGCCTGCCCAAACAGAAACGTATCCAGCCCGGCCTGGGCCGCGGTCGGCTGCTTCTGCGCAAAGGCCAGCAACATCAGCCCGAAGCCGAAGAAGACTGCCAGCACCATACCGAGCGCGCTGTCCTCTTTGATTCGTGTCGTATTCACAATCGCAATCATCACCAGCGCGGCTACCCACCCGGCGATGGCCGCGCCGAGCAGCAACATTGGAAGTTCGCGCACGCCGGTCAGCAGGAAGGCCAGCGCAATGCCCGGCAGCGCCGCGTGTGACATCGCATCACCCAGCAGCGCCTGCCGGCGCAGCACCGCGTAGCAGCCCAGCGCGCCACTGACAATGCCCAGTACTGCCGCGCCCAGCGCCACCGTGCGAATGGTGTAGTCGGTAAAGAGTTGGTACAGCAGATCAAGCATAAAAGTTGCTCCTATCCGGTGCATGGGGCTCGGTTGACATGTCGGCAAAGGCAGTGGCAACTTTACCGCCATAGGCCAGCCCCAGGTTATGCTCGTTAAAGACCTCGTCCACCGGGCCATGCGCCACGCGCCGCACATTCAGCAGGGTGACCCAGTCAAAATAGTCCGCCACCGTGGAGAGGTCGTGATGGACTACGATCACGGTTTTGCCCTGTTCGCGCAGTTCGCGCAGCAGCGCCACAATCGCCCGCTCGGTTGTGGCATCCACGCCCTGAAACGGCTCATCCATAAAGTAGATCGCGGCATCCTGCACCAGCGCCCGCGCCAGGAAGACGCGCTGCTGCTGCCCGCCGGAGAGCTGGCTGATCTGGCGGTCGGCAAAGTCGCCCATCCGGACCTTATCCAGCGCCGCCAGCGCCAGTTCACGCTCACGCCGGCCGGGACGCCTGATCCAGCCGAGCGCGCCATAGCGCCCCATCATCACCACATCCAGCGCGTTGGTGGGGAAGTCCCAATCGACGCTGCCCCGCTGCGGCACATAGCCCACCAGATGGCGCTGTTGCCGGTAGGGCTTGCCATAGATCAACACCCGCCCGGCGGCCGGCTTGACCAGTCCCAGGATCGACTTGATCAGCGTGGTTTTCCCTGCGCCATTGGGCCCGACAATTGCCAGCAGGTTGCCGGCGGGCACGCTAAAATCAACATCCCACAGCACCGGCTTATCGCGGTAGGCCACCGTCAGGTCGGTGACATCAATTGCCGCGTTTATATCTGTCATTGTTGTTTCCTTTCTTTTGCCCAGCAATGCAATTGCAGTTTTTGTGCCGTCCGTAGATATGATATTTGCGGGCGGCATAAAAACTGTACGGAATGGTGCCGGCTATTCATCTGCGCCGGTTATCGGCGCGCTCAGCGCACTCACAATCGTGTCGATATTGTGGCGCATCATGCCGACGTAGGTGCCCTCCGGGGTGCCGGGGTCGCCCATCGCGTCGGAATAGAGTTCGCCGCCAATCGTTACCTCGCGGCCGGTCTCGGCGCGGACGGCCGCCTGCACCGCCTCAATTGTGCGGGGCGAGATGGTGGTTTCGATAAAGATGGCGGGTACTTCACGCTCGGCCACGATTTCGGCCAGTGCCTGTACATCGCCGGTGCCGGCTTCTGTTGCGGTACTCAGACCTTGCACGGCTTCCACCGCCAGGCCGTAGGCCCGCCCCAGGTAGCCGAAAGCGTCGTGGGCTGTGACCAGCACGCGCTGCTCCTGCGGAATCTGCTCAACCTGCTCCAGGATGTACTGGTGCAACGCGTCCAGTTCGGCGGTGTAGACTTCCGCGTTGGCCTGGTAGGTTTCCGCGTTGGCCGGATCGGCCGCGACCAGCGTCTCGCCAACAACGCCGACAACATCTTTCCAGAGGCGCACATCATTCCAGACATGCGGATCGTTGGGCAGACCCGCTTCCGGTTCCCAACTCAGCAGCGATGTTTCCGCCAGTTGCTCGGCGACCGCGACCACAGTTTTGCCTTCCTCGCCGGCCAGTTGATCAAAGATCCGCTCCAGTTGGGCTTCGAGATGGTGCCCGTTGTAGAGGATGACGTCCGCATCCGTAAAGGTTGAGATGTCCGACTCGGTTGCCACATAGGTGTGCGGGTCGATACCCGGCCCCAGCAGGGTGAAAAGTTCGACTGCGTCCCCGGCCACATTCTCAACAACATCAGCAATCTGCTGCGTGGTCGCCAGCACCGTCAGCGGCGCGTCCGCCTCTTCTGCGGAGGGGGCAGTCGGCGCACGGCCACAGGCAGCCGGCAGGAGCATACAGATCAACATCAATGTTATCCAACGTACACGCATACCACTACCTCCGGTTGGATTATTTTCAGGTAAGGCAATTCCTTATTCCTTATTTACCTCAATGAATTTTGAGGTATTCCTAAAATAGCAAATTGTGCGACCGTTGTCAAGCGATCAATGCCGGCGCATATTACGCGTATCATCCGTTCTTGCCAATGTATGATACCGGATATTGACACCTTCACAGGAGTTACACGGTGGGCATGCACATCCCGGAGGCAAAAGTTCCTTTTGGGTGAGCAACCGCGTAACTCCTGAACTTCATACCGATTTGTTGTCATAGCCACAGAGCACACCGAGGACGCAGAAATGATAAATGGGAATGTGTTACCGCTGCGCTCGTTGCGTTCATTCCGGCTGATTGCTGGTTTGCCGGCAAATTGGTATCAAACGTTCCAATGGTACGGTGACGTAGAGTTTACGCTGGTGCTGCCGGGAGCCGCCCCGGAGGTAACATGGCCGCGGGCTGAGGAAGTGTGCATCGGGGGGAATGTGCTGGTGGTGCAGTATGACGGGCAGGCGTTTACCGCCTTATCCTCTCGTCGGGTGTGGCCGCCGCTCCAGCGCATGATACAACCGGCGACGCGCTGATCAAAGCGGCCGACATGACGCTCTACCAGGCCAGGTCAGCGGGGCGGGATCGCGGTATTCGTGCCCCGCTGTTCTCTCAGGATAAGGTAGACTCTCCTGAACGCTCATGACGTATCTCGTCCTCTGCCGGACAAGATACGTCACCGGTTCCGAATAGCAGAAATATGTCGGAAACAGGGACGAAAAACAATGAACGTATCCCTGTCCCCTGTCTGCTACACCTGTCATCTGCCCTGGCGCAAACTACCGGGGATTTCACGCGAACTGCGCACAAACCAGCGGGTCACGTTGCGGTAGCGATCCTCGCGCCCAATCAGGATGCTGGCATTGCTGAGGCGATTCTGGTCGAGTGTATCAAAGCCAAACCCGCCGATCTGCGCATCCGCCGTGAAGGTGTAGAGCGGCTGGTAGAGCATGATGCTGGGTGCCAGATCGATCCAGCGTTGTTGGAAGGCCGCATAGTCGGCGTTGCGGGCCGCCAGTTCCAACTCGGTGCGCGCGTTGACAAGCAGCGTGTCGATCTCTTCGTCGCGCAGTCCGGCATAGTTTAGTCCATTGGCGGCCTGGCTGGAGTGCCACAACTCGAACACGTCCGGGTCAGATCCCAGGCGTGCCCAGCTATGCAGCGCTATAACAAAATCGCGGTCGCGCAGTCGCCGGCGCAGGGTAGCGCTGTCCAGTTCCTCGACCTCGACTTGCACCCCGATATCCTGCCACTGGCGGGCAACTTCGGCGGCGGCGGACAGGCGTTCAGGCGCGCCGTCGGTGATCAGCGGCAGCACCAGCGGCGCGTCGTGGCGGGCGCGGATGCCATCCGCTGCCGGGCTGTAGCCCAGTTCTTCCAGCGCCGCTTCTGCGGCAAGCGGATTGTAGGCATACCCCTGCACGGTTGAGTCATAGGCCCACCATCCCGGCAGAATGGGTGTGTCAACGCGGGCTGCTGTACCGCCCAGCACTTGCTCAATCAGCACATTTTTATCCAGGCCTAGCGACAACGCCTGACGCAGCGCCTGGCTATCCAGCGGCGGATTGCGCAGGTTAAAGGTCATCACGGTGTAGGCATCCAGCGGCAACGTCAGGCGTCTGACCGTCTGCGGCAGGGCAACCTGGCTCAGATCGGGTTCGGCGGCCATGCCCAGCGCCTGCACCTCGCCCCGGTCAAGAGCCGAGAGCGCTGCCGGGGCTGTTTCAATAAAGCGCAGTTCAACGCGATCAATCAGCGGTTGTTGCACAAAGTAGGCGTTGTTCAACGTCAGCAATGCCCGCTCGCCGGTCAGTTCTTCAAGCTGGTAGGGGCCGGTGCCGATCAATTGCCGGGCAAACGGTGAACTGGACCACTGGCTGATGGGAATATTGCTCAGCAGATGCGCAGGTAAGATCGGGACATTGGCCTTACTCAAAAAGGGCGCATAGGGCGCATTCAGCGTGCAGCGGACGGTGTAATCGTCCAGTCGGTCTACCAGCACATTGCGCCACAGGTTGGCCAGTGTCGGATCGCCCGTAAAATCGGCGCTCTGGATCGCCTGCAACGTAAACACGACATCGGCGGCGGTAAAGGGCGTGCCGTCGTGCCAGGTGACATCGCGGCGCAGGTTAAAGGTGTAGACCTCACCCGACGGATCGATCTGCCAGTCGGCGGCCAGCGCCGCTGCGGGTAGTCCATCGGCGCCGATGCGGGTCAGCCCATCAAACAGCAGTGTTCCCAGGTCGCGGCCGGCCGGGTCAACCAGGGGATCATTCAGCAGCGGAATCGGCTGGGTCGGCGCGCCAAGCACCGCTTCAACATAGGAACCGCCCGGCAGTGGGCTAGATACGGCTGCGTTGAGCAGGGCCATCCGGCCCAGCAGAATTACCACCAGGAGCGCGCTCAGGGTGGCGATCACGATTTGCCAGCGAATACGACGTGCCATTGTAGCTCAACCTGACTAAAAGATCGGCAGACCGGCAATCAGGGCCAGCAGCAGAAAGAGCGATGTTACTACAATGGTTGCCTGATGCAGGGTCTTCTCCAGGCCGCGCCGGGTGCGGTTGATCGAGCCGGAGTCCCGGTTCGCCATGCCGGGTGTGCGTGCCTGGACCACTACCAGGCCCATCAGCACAACACTGAGGATAATCATTGCAAAGAAGAGTGCTGTCTCCACAAGAGCCTCCTTATTATTGCGTAGTCCGTAGTTTGTATCCCGTAGTCGGTAATTCAGAGAAGAGCGAACAAAGAAATCCTGTTTGTTCTTGGTTCTCTGGTTCGCTGTTCTCTGGTTCGCTGTTCTTTTGCGTACATCCGAACAGGCATTGTACCACTATCCCTGACGATGGACAAAATCGGCGATGTAGGCACGCGGTGTGAGCGGTTCGCCGGTCACGCGGGCCAGCAGTTCATTCCAGGACAGGGTGGCACCCCGCGCGAAAATCTCTGCGCACAGGAACTCTCCGGCGGCGGGATTTTCCACCAGTGTCGCGCCGGTCTGCCGACGGATCGTATCCAGCAGTTGGCTGGCGGTTAGCTCCCCCAGAATATAATTGTGGTAGTAGACCGGGCTGGTTGCCAGGTGGATCTTGGTGGCCCAGTCGGGGGCATCGCGCCCGGTGGGACAGGGGACGGCCTGAAACCGCGTGACATACTCCCACCAGCGCTGATCGAGATCAAGCTCCGGGAAGCGGTAGAGGTCGCGCTCAAAGTAGACCATCACCAGCGCCCAGCGCACAAAGATCAGTTGCTTGCTGCTCTCGGCGGCCTGCACTGCGGCACGCAGGTGCTGCACCTGCGCACTGGTCAGACCCCGGACGCGCTCCAGCCAGGCGGCATCACGCGCCAGGCGGCCCAGCATCATCGCGCCGGCCTCGGTGGTGCTGATATGCGCCGGTTTGCGCAGCAGAAAAGGCAGATCGGCCCCCAGGTATTTATCGTAGATCGCATGGCCGAATTCGTGCAGGCAGGTCTCCATGTTTTTGACATCGGGCCGCAGGTTTGCCAGCACCCGCACATCATCGCTGAGCGGGTCGATATGCAGACAGAAGGCGTGCTGATTTTTGCCGGGGCGCTCATACAGATCGCTGCGGGCCAGGATATCGCGCACATCCAGCCCCAGCGCATCACAGGTTGCCAGCGTGAGCGCCACAACATCCTGGTCGGCAAAGAGCGCATCCAGATCTACCTCGCCGGTGTGCGGCGGTTTCTGGAAAAACGGATCGCTGTAGTGCCAGGGGCGCAACTCTTCCGGCTTCAAACCGAACCGCTCCGCCAGAACCGCGTCAACCGCGGCTTTGCGCTCCAGGAAGGGTACTCGCGTCTGCTGTTCCAGCGTGTCCAGCAGCGCAAACAGTTCCTGCTCGTCAATTTCCTGGAGTGCCAGTGATAGCGCGTAGTAGTCGGACCAGCCCTGCGCCTGCGCTGCGGCATTGCGGAGCGCCGCCAGTTCGCGGATCTTGGGCGCAGCCTGTGTGCCGATCTGTTTGCCTGCTTCCCATGCGGCCTGTCGCCGGGCCGAGTCGCGCTCGGTACGCAGGATCTGGACGATATCGTTATCCGTCAACTGCTGTCCCTCCAGTGTAGCCCGGAAGGTGGAGAAGAGGCGGTAGAGTTCGGTTTCGAGCGTGGCAATGCGACTGATCTGCGAAGGGCTGCGCTGGTGGTGGGCATACTGCTGGTAGGCCAGGGTAAGCCGGCGGCGCAGGTGTTCATCGCGGATCTCATCTCGTTGGGCGTAGAGGGCACATATCCGTGCCCAATCGTCGGGCTGATTCAAGTGGGTCATCAGCCGGGTACTCAGGCGCGCAACCTCATCGGCATAGCGCGACTCGCCTGTGGTTGCCAGATTCCAGTGAGCCAGATTGCGGTCACGCAGCAACGCCTGTAGCGGGGATACATTGGTATTCAGAAATGCGTGCGTCTCGTGTTCGATTGACATAGTTTATCTTCCATTGACCATAATACCTAAACCAGTTCGGGGGCATTGTACTACGAAGTGGGCTTTGCTCACCAGTGTCGCATGGTGTACAATAGCCAGGCTGTCTGGATGCGTTATGCGCCTGAACAGATTAGTCGAACCAATTTGAGGAAGTATATGGCTCTGCGTGCATTAAATGTGGTTCTCAATCGTGGCAAGATGCAGCAGCAGCTCCCCCCACAGGTTGCACAGGACTACCTGGGCGGGCGGGGAGCGATTGCATGGCTCCTCTTCCACAATCTCCCACCCGATACGCCCCCTCGGTCCGCCGAGAATCTGCTGGTGTTTGCGGCCGGGCCGCTGGCGGGTACACCTGCATCAATTGCCGACGGCTTTGTGGTTGGAACGCGTTCGCCGCTGACCGGCGGCATCGGTTATAGTTGGTCGCCGGGCAAATGGGGTGGGGCGCTCCGCCGTGCCGGTTATGATCTGTTGATCCTCAACGGGCGCGCACCGGACTGGTGTTATTTGCAAATTGATCACGAGCGGGTGTTGCTGCGTCCGGCGACACATCTGCTGGGGCGCGATACCCAGACAACTGTGAGCGCGCTGCGTCAGGAACTGGGCGATGAGTATGCCATCGTTTGCATCGGCCCGGCGGCCGAGGCGGGCGTGGCCTACAGCAGTATCGTGGCCGAGGGGCGCTACATTGCCGAACCGGCCGGGACGGGCACGGTGATGGCGGATAAGCGCGTCAAGGCGATTGCCGTGCGGGGCGCTACGCCGATCAAGGTTCCGGACGAGCGCAAGCTCAACGCGGCTATCGACATCATTACCCGACGGATGGAGCGCAGCCCGCTGGCACAGAGCGTCGCCCGCCTGGGCAGCCTGCACTATTTTCCGCAGGCGGTTGAGTGGGGCGCGCTGACCGGGCACAATGGGAAGCAGGGCAACCTGGATGCGGCTTTCCTGGATATTCCCGCCGCGCTGAGTCGGCAGGGTCAGCCGGAAAACCGCGCCTTCCTGGGAATACCCGCGCTGGCCCCGGATAATCAGGCGGATCGGCCCGCACCCCTGCCGGAACTGGAGGCCGTGGCCGGGTTTGGTGTGCGCTGTGGCATCAGCAACCCGAGTAGCCTGATCGCCATCGCGGATCTCTGCCTGCGCCTGGGGCTGGATCCGGCCGCAACCAGCGCCGCGATCGCTTTTACGATGGAGAGCCGGGAGACCGGGCTCAACCGCTCGGGGTCGCTGTCCTGGGGCGATGAAGAGGCGGTAGTGGCGTCCATCACTCGCCTGGGCGAGCATCAGGAGAAGCGCGATATGCTCTCGCTGGGGGTGGGCGAGATGCAGGAGATCTTCTATGGCAGTGCCGGCTTTGCCCCCCAGGTCAAAGGGCTGGCAATGCCCGCCCTTGATCCGCGCGCGCTGAACGGCATCGCGCTGGCAATGGCGACCGCGCCCATCGGCGGGGATTATCGTTATGCTATGACTTACGAGGAACTCCTCCCGACGCCGCCCGCCTGGCTACCCGATGAACCGGGGAGTCCGCAGGCGGTCAGGGGCAAGGCGGTCCGCCTGATCTGGCATGAGCGCTTCGCGGCGGTGCTGGATGCTATCGGGATCTGTCGCCGCCTGGGGTTACTGGCCTACCAGGTGACGCCGGTTGAACAGTTGGCGATTATCAGTGCGCTAACCGGGCAGACACTAAACGGGGTGGGACTGGCGCGGCTGGGCGAGCGCATTATCACGCTGGAGCGGCTGTTTGCCCTGCAGTATTGTGACGACGGTGCCCGGGATGACCTCCCCGCGCGCTGGCGCGAGACGCCGCTGAGCGAGGGCCGCGCGGCGGGGCATCTGCCTGCCCTGGATGAACTGCTGCGCGAGTATTACCGCCGCCACGGATGGGATCGCACGGGCATTCCTTCATCCGAGCGCCTGGCGGAACTGGGCCTTAATCTGTGAATTCGTAGGTGCATTGCGTATTTCGTATTCGGTTCAACTTGCACCGTACGCAGTACGCAATATACAACCGCATGTTGCCATTTATACTCATCGCTGTTGTTGCTGCCGCCGTACCAACAATCCTCTATACGCTGATTATCTGGTGGCTGGATCGCTATGAGAAGGAGCCGTTGCACCTGCTCGTGGCGACCTTCGTGTGGGGAGCGCTGCCGGCGATTCTTCTGGCAATCTTCTTTGAGATTCTCTTGGAAGCGCCCACTGCGCAATCCCCCCTTGGCCCGACCGCCGTTACCTGGGCTTTAGCCCCCCTGGTTGAGGAGCCGGTCAAGGCGCTGGCGTTGATTGCCCTCTTCATGTTTGCCCGGCGTGAGTTTGACGGCATCCTCGATGGAATTGTCTATGGCGCGCTGATCGGCTTTGGCTTTGCCATGACCGAGAACCTGCTTTTCTTCCTGAATGACCCCACCGATCTAAACGGACAGTTCTGGCTGCGCAGTGTGGTTTTTGGCTTTAACCATGCGCTTTTTACCAGCATCGTCGGGTTGGCGCTTGGAGCGGTACGCTATGCGCCGCAGCGCTGGCTGGGCTATGTGGCCCTGAGCGCCGGCATGGTTCTGGCGATCCTGTTGCACGGGTTGCACAATATTGCGGTAAACTATCAACTGCTCGGGATGGCTTTTGCCTGGGTGGTGCAGTGGTCGGGAGTGGTGACGCTGCTGGCAATTACCGGGTTGGCCTGGAATCACGAGCATACCTGGATCAAGCAGGAGTTGGGTGAGGAGATTACCCTGGGCACGATCAGTGCAACCGACTATGCCGAGGTGCTTTTTGCCTCCCGCCGGACGCGTGCGCACCTGCGGGCACTGGCGCAACATGGTCTGCCCTGCTACTTGCGGGTACGGCAGTTACACCATCTGATGATTGAACTGGCCTTCTGCAAATATCAACTGCGCGTGGGCGACCGCTTTCAGCATCACGACGAACGTGAGCGCCTGCGCCGTGCAATTATTGTGCTACGCGCCGACCTGAGCGGTTCCGGCGAGCTGCCGGGCCAGGCAGAGTGCGTGGTCTGGAACGAAGGCACCCGGAAGAGTGAATAACACACGTTACACGGTCCCTTTTCGGGAAGGACATATCGCCTCCGGCAGGATGGAAGACTCCATTCTTTTTCACGAACTTGTTGCACAACGTGCAACAAGTTCGTGAAAAAGAACATCATGTACCACGCTGCCGCAGGCGAGTCTGGCTTACAACTGGTCAAACGTCCCGTTTAAGCGTCTACCGTGTAAGTCGTGTGAATAACACCAACCAATTAACAAAGGAAGGAATTGTGAGCAATCTTGTGCGCACCGGGGTGATCGGCGTGGGCTGGGGTCGGATGCATGTTGAAGCTTACCATGCCTGCCCGGATACCGTGCCGGTGGCGATCTGTGATGCCAACCCGGAGCGCCTGGCCGAACGCCGGCAGCAGTACGGGATCACGCGTGGTTACAGCGACTACCGCGAACTCCTGGAGCAGCCCGACATTGACGCGGTCAGTATTGCCCTGCCGAATGATATGCATGTGCCGGTAGCAATCGCGGCGTTGCAGGCGGGCAAGCATGTGTTGTGCGAGAAGCCGCCGGCAATCACGGGCGACGCGGCGGCGCAGATCGTGGCGGCGGCCCGGGAGTATCGCCGTAAGTTGATGGTCTGTTTTAACTACCGTTACCGCCCCGATGCGCAGTGGTTAAAGCAACTGCTGGATGAGGGGCGCTTTGGGCGGTTGTATGCCGTCAAAACCGGCTGGCTGCGCAACAGTGGCATTCCCAACCTGGGAAGCTGGTTTACCTGCAAAGCGCAGAGCGGTGGTGGTCCCCTGATCGATCTGGGGGTGCATATGCTGGATCTGGCGCTCTGGTTGCTGGGCTACCCGGCGGTACAAACCGTCAGCGCTGTCTCCTTCGCCGAGTTTGGCCCCCACGGGGGCAAGATCTATGTCCGCCGCTCGCAGGTGGCCGACCCGCGCCCGCAGCCGAACGCGCCGCGCCCATTCGATGTGGAAGATATGCTGATGGCGCTGATCCGCTTCGCCGATGGGCGCGCGCTGCAACTGGAGGTCAACTGGGCCACACACACCAGTGCCGGGCGCGACGACTACTTTCTCACGCTCTACGGCACCGCGGCGGGGGCGGATCTCTATGTCGCCAATTACGCCACCACCGACACCGTCACCCTCCACAGCGATCCGGGCGGCGTGATGAGCAGCACCCGCCCTGTCTTCCGCCAGCAGAGCCGCATCTCTCTGCCCTCCGGCCATGACGCCCTGGTTGATCACTTTGCCCGCTGCATCCTGGACGATCTGGAGCCGTCTCCCGGCGGCGACGAAGGGGTGGCCCTGATGCGCCTGATCGATGCGATCTATGCATCGGCCCAATCCGGCCGTGAAGTCGTGGTGGAAAGAACAAAGAACGAAGAACAAAGAACAAAGAACGAAGAACAAAGAACGAAGAACGAAGAACGAAGATGATGCTAAACACAACTCCACCGGCACGCCTGGTCATCAAAGTTGGTACCAGCGTCCTGACTGCGGGCACCGACCGGCTGAACCGTCCGTTTATGGTGGATCTGGCGCGGCAGGTCGCGCTGCTGCGCGCCGCCGGCACGCAGGTGCTGCTGGTCTCCTCCGGCGCGATTGCTGCCGGGTGGGAACGCCTGAATTTCCCCCCGCGCCAGAAGCGCAAGGACGCCTACCTGTCCTTCAAGCAGACGCTGGCCGCTGTCGGGCAGAGTCGCCTGATGCACCAGTATGAGCAACTATTCGATATCTACGGCTTGAACGTGGCGCAGGCGCTGCTGACCCGCGACGACCTGCGCGACCGGCGGCGCTACCTCAATGCGCGCAATACGCTGCTCAACTGCCTGGAGCAGGGCATTGTGCCGATTATCAATGAAAACGACGCCGTTGTCACCCACGAGATCCGCGTGGGTGATAACGACACGCTCTCGGCACTGGTTGCCAATGTGGTAGACGCCGATCTGCTGATAATTCTCACCGATATTGCCGGGCTCTACAACGCCGATCCCCGGCATGATCCGGCAGCGGTACTGATCGAAACCGTCGAGGAGATTACCGATCAGATTCTGGAGATTGCCGGCGGCAGTGGTACCCACCGGGGCACCGGCGGCATGTTGACGAAAGTGCAAGCGGCCGACCTGGCCACCCGCTCCGGGACGGCGGTGGTGGTCACCAGTGGCAGTATTCCCGATGTGGTCCTGCGAGTGGCGCAGGGGGAGCGTATGGGTACCTACTTCCCGACCTATGTTACCCATCTGGAGTCGCGCAAGCGCTGGCTGCTGGCCGAAACTGTGCGCCACAGCCGGGTGATCATCGACGCGGGCGCGGTGCAGGCGCTGCTGCAGCAGGGCAAGAGCCTGCTGCCCGCCGGGGTGGTTACGGTCGAGGGCAGCTTCGACCGGGGGCAGACCATCCGGATTTACACCCAGGCGGGGCGCGAGATTGCCCGCGGTCTGACGCACTACCGCGCCGCCGAGCTTGATCTGATCAAGGGGTTGCGCTCCCCGCAGATTAGCGAGGTGCTGGGCTATGACTATGGCCCGGAGGTGGTGCATCGGGATGATATGGTGCTGATCCATCCCGATAGTGTCGGGGGGGCGCCGGCATAAAGTCTTTCAAATGACAGGACGTACGCGGTGGATACACAACCTGGACAAATTTCCAGGTGAAAGCCCGATTCGCCTGCGGCAGGGCGGAAGGAACCATGCTTGTTCGCAAAACATTTGCACTGTGTGCAAATGTTTTGCGAACAAGCTAACAAGCGTACCAGGCTGCCGCCGGCGAAGACGACGTTCACAGGAGTTGATGTCTCATTTGAACGCGCATGCCGCGAAATGAGCGAACAACGCGAAACGACCAGTGCTCCGATGCGTTATGCGATCCTGGGTTTGACCGTGGATAGTGTCTCTGGTAGGGGAGAAGATTCCATGCTTTTGGACAAAAAAGTTGCACAAAGTGCAACTTTTTTGTCCAAAAGCATACAAACGTACCATGCTGCCGCAGGCGATTCTCCATTCATCTGGTCAAACGTCCGGTTTGGATCTCAACCGCGTCACTTCTGTCAAATGACACGCGTTTAGCTATCCTCGTGTGCTACCTGCTACGCCGGGTCAGGCGGCGCATGGGGGGTAAGTCACTCTTCCAGATCGTCTGCGCTACATCCCGGCAAACGCTGTGCTATACCCCGCCGGATTAGATAGGTTATGTTGCCAGGAACTGCTCCACGAGCGGTCCGAGGGAGGTGTGCTCCTCTTCCTGCACAAAGTGGCCTGCTTTCGGGAATGTAACCGTCTGCGCGTGGGTGAACAATGCCTGCCAGCGCGCGAGGTGCCGCGCCTTGAAGATCGGATCTTTGAGCCCCCACATAAGTAGTGTGGGAATATCCTTGATCCGTTCACGTCGCCCCCACAACTCCTCGTACCAGGCGCTTGAGTCACGCAGTTCGCGTGCCAACGCCTGAATCGCCTGCCGGTCGCGTGGCTGCGGGAACGGCTTGAGGTAGTGCTGGTGAAGGGATTGGCTCAATGTTGCGCGATTGCCCCAGACCGCTTTGAACAGCACCCGCAACTCGAAGTTGAGGCGCTGAAAGACCAATGTGCCGATGCGCCCACGACCAAGGAGACCGGCCACCTCGGCCACGGGTTCGCCCCGGAGTGACCACATCCAGGTGTTGCACAGGATGAGCGAGCGGATCGTGTGCGGCTGTTCAATGGCATAGGCCAAAGCGATTGGGCCACCGAAGTCATGCACGACCAGGGTTACCTCGCGCAGTCCGAGGTGTTCAATCAATGCTCGCAGCCGCCGCGCATGATCGGCAGGGCGGTAGGCCGCGTGCTCTGGTTTGTCCGACAGACCGAACCCGAGCTGGTCGGGCGCGATACAGCGATAGTGTGGAGCGAGCAGCTTTATCAGATGGCGGTAGAGAAACGACCAGGTCGGAGTTCCGTGAACCATGACGATTGGTTGCCCCTGACCTTCATCGACGTAGTGCATCCGCGAGTCTTCGATCGCAAAGTAATGCGGCTGGAATGGGTAAGCCGCACGATCAATCCAGTGTGTAGTTTGCATCGTTTCCTTTATCGGTTCAGTCGGCGGTTATTTAGTACTGCCAGGCTAATACCTGGTGGTTCTCACTTTGTCGCCAAACGTGCAAAAACCACAAAGGCCCCGAAGCACGCGAAGCAGTGAACAGGACTCATACATGCGATTGCACCCAATATGCCGCCGTTCGGGTTCCTGCGGGTTCCTGCGGGTTCTTCGTGGTTGGTCTGATTTTGCTGTTTAGCAGTAGTTTACCAGAACCAGCCTCAGTATACTCCACCTGCGCGGGTTGTTGCCATAGCCCACCGGACCTTCACTGCGCCATCCGGCGCTTCGCGCGCGCGGGCCGGTTCCAGACGAATGGCAGCAGCGCCAGAACAAACAGGCCCAGCCCGATCAGTTCGATTGCCGGGATGTACCAGGGCCAGGGGCCGAGATAATCGATCAGGCTGGGGGTAATCGGTGGGTGTGCCAGGAACCAGTAGTTGCCCCCGGTCGCCAGATTGAGCAGGACGATCAGCGGGAGGAGCAGGTGCAACGCCAGCCAGGAGCGCCCCAGGCTGCCCCAGCCGGGACGGTAGCCCTCGGCGGCCAGCATGTAGGTGACGGCCAGCAGTGTTGCGCCATGCGAGAGGAAGTAGGCCAGGAACGCGATATGCGGAAAGCCGTGCATGCTGAGGTTGGGCGTAAGCAACGCCTGCGTCACCCCGACCACTCCCCAGAAGTAGAGAACATCGAACAGGCGTCGGCTGCGGGTCAGCAGCATGACCACGCTGAGGAGTTGCGCCAACTGGCAGATGTGCAGCGGCAGGGACCAGTCAATGGTCCAGACACCTGCGACAATTTGCCAGCCATCCCAGGCGATCTGGGTTGCCGGCAGCAGGGCCGCCAGTCCGTAGCGAATAGCGGCCTTGCGCGGCGGGGTGGCGGCCGGTCCACGACAGAACCAGGCCAGCAGCAGGCAACTTGTGACGATCAGCGCCAGAGTACCCAGATGCGCCGTCCCGAACAGGACAAAGGGTGACCCGGCATAATCTCGACGGAGCCAGTCCGGCATGACAACCTCCTCTCTCAGCACAGTGATCATAGACACGCGTTACGCGGTGGGTACACACATTGGACATGTGCCCAAGTGGAAGCCCGATTCGCCTGCGGCAGCGTAGTACGTTATGTGTCTTTTTCAGGAACATCTTGCACACCATGCAAGATGTTCCTGAAAAAAGAAGATTTTTCACCCTGCCGGCGGCGATATCTCCCGCCAAACGCGGGATCGCCTGATACATAGCAGCAGTGGCCGTTTCGCGGGGTTCGCGCATGTCGTGGTGTGCGTGGTCCAAACGCCCACCGCGTAACGCGTGTCACTGCATATCGCTTCTGCGCCATTGTACTGTGCTACAAACGGTGCCCGCAACCGGGGATTGCCGATGCGAACCGCAAATGTGACAACCAGCGTGCGTGCCTGCTCCATGCCGGGTATCCGTTCCTGCGCGTCGTCGGTCAGTTGGCTGAGCAGGTAGAGCAGTCGCCACTGTAGCGTTTGCGCGCCCAGGATAGTGCCCCGGCGTGAGTGATGTATAACGTGGCTACCGCATCAGAAAGCCATGTATTTTAATACTACCACTACGAGCATGGCACTATCTAAACGTTCTTGTCTGCATCGTCCGCACTGAATGCGGCAACCTGTGGTACGATCAGCCCAATCCTGAAATGGGGTTCCCACATCAGTCGTAGCGGCGGACACACAGCAGCGCGTTCCTCCGGGAACGGCATACATAGGCGAGGAAAGTGAGATACAATGCCCCACCTACCAGTCGCGCTCCAGCTCTACTCGCTGCGCGCAGAGACGCGGAGCGATTTTGCCGGCACGCTGCACCGGGTGGCTGCCATGGGCTATGGCGCAGTCGAACTGCCCGCCACCGGCAACCCGGACCCGGCAGAACTGGCTGCCCTGCTGGATGACCTGGATCTCAGCGTTGCCGCGCTGCATGCCCGGCTACAAGACCTGGAGCAGAACCTGGATGAAGTGATTGCCGGGGCGCGACAACTCAGTTGCGGCTACATTGTCTGCCCGAAGCTGCCGTTGGGGCTGGCCCGTTACCGCGCGGCAGGTTGGCAGGCGGCAGCGCGGCGATTCAACCGGATTGGCGCGGCATGCGCGGCGCAGGGGGTGCAGTTCTGTTACCATAACCACACCTGGGAATTCCGGCGCTTTGGCGGTACAACCGCGCTGGAGATCTTGCTGGCGCAGACCGACCCGGCGCATGTCCGGATCGAACTGGATGTCTACTGGGCGCAGGCCGCCGGGCATGATCCGGTTGCGCTGGTGCGGCAACTGGCAGGGCGGGTGCCGCTGCTCCACCTGAAAGATATGTGCGGTCGTTTCCGGCACAGCTTTACCGAGTTGGGCCGCGGCCGGATCGACATTCCCGCGCTGGTTGCCGCTGCCGAACAGGCCGGGACCGCCTGGCTAATTGTGGAGCAGGATCGCTTTACCCGCCCGCCACTGGAGAGCGTCCGCCTGAGCCGGGAGTATCTGCGGTCGCTTGATGACTCGGCATAGGCTAATCCCGATCAAATAACCGGAGTGACGCGGTGGGGATTCGAACCGCAAAATGCCCCAGGCGCGCTTTGTTCTGGGTTTCTTTCTGTGTTTTCTCTAAGAGCCTGTCTGAAAAGGGTTGGTCATGGGGCTACGGCTCCGGAGCGGGAGTCCCGGCTTCAGCCGGTTCCGGCCGCACACCGGCTGAAGCCGGGACTCCTGGGGCGCTGTCCGGTGTATCAGTGCAAACAACATGCCTTGTGACCGCCGCGAACCACCGTTTCAGACAGTCTCTAAGAGCCTGTCTGAAACGGGTTGGTCATGGGGCAATACCGTTCAAATAAGACAACATACACGGTCACTCCCCGGGAAGGAGCTATCGCCTCCGGCAGGGCGGAAGAAATCATCCTTTTCTCACAACAAATTTTCACTTTGTGAAAATTTGTTGTGAGAAAAGATACAAGAGTACCATGCTGCCGCAGGCGGAACCGTTCTGTAGCGGAGCAAACGTCCGGTTTACACCGCTACTGCGCAGGTTCTGCTATGTGAACGGTATTGGGTCATGGGGCGACGGCCCCGGCGCGGGAGTCCCGGCGTCAGCCGGTGTGTGGCCGGAACCGGCGGAAGCCGGGACTCCGGGGGCGCTGTCCG
>JGI12109J20283_10002947_pt1 | contig 69130 bp, 63 predicted proteins | sample ElkSlonscriptome_12_FD_20283 | JGI IMG/M metagenome (IMG submission 20283) | reverse complement strand
CTGTCTTTGGTTCAGCGCGCCGCGCTTTCGCGATTGTCACCGGCTCGGCCAGCATCTGTCCCTTCATCCAGCCTTCACCTTTGTCAGCGTCAATCGCGCCGGCGTGGATCGCGGCGACTACATCCATCCCTTCAATCACATAGCCGAACACTGCATAGCCGTTTTTCCAGACAGGGTCGTCACTATCGGGCTGGGCATCGAGGCCGACTTGGTCCTGCAACATGATTGAGAAATCGCCGTTCGCACTGCCCGGTTCACCCATTGCCATCGAGAGCGCGCCGTTGGTGTGGCTCAGGCCGGTCTTGCTCGTCGGCTCATGCTCAATGCCGGGCAAAATGCGCTTCGGGTCGAACTGGGTGCCGCCTTGCAGCAGGCCATTGGGCTTGGGCTCGCGGTCAAGGCTCATGGCGCGGTAGAACACTGTGCCGTCAAAGCGCCCTTCCTCCACATAGCTCAGGAAGTTGCCCGCTGTAATAGGCGCGCGCTCGGTTTCCAGCGCAATGGTGATGTCGCCCATTACCGTTTCGAGCACGACATCGACAGTTTTATACTGCGCATCGGGATCGGGAGCGTCCGCGACCTGGAGCGGGGTGGCTTCTGCGGTTCTGATCTCGAACTTCATGATCAGCGTATTCTGACAGCTGACGCGCTTGCTCTCGAAACAATTGTTAAAGTTGTCGTCCGAGGCGAGGTAGAGATAACGTTTCCCGAATTGCTGTCGCACGGCGAGCCCTTCAAAATTATCGAGGGTCAGCGGCACGTCAAAAATGGCGAGGATACGCGGGGCTTCATCTGTGAGTTCAAGGATGGCCGCGCGGTTACCATAGCCGGGTTTATAGCTGCGAAAGAGCACGTAGCATGCCTCTTCAATACAAGCGGTATCGGTGGGCGCGCCTCCGTGTTCACCCAGCGGTTCGGGTGCCTCTAGTGCGAATTCAATTGCGCCATCGGCTGTCTCTCGCACGCAGTTGGCGCGATCAGTCTCAACCCATTCTCCGCAGGCCAGCAATCCCCTCGGGCCAGATGCGATGGTCTCCAGCCCGCCATTTGCGGCGGCGGCGGCAATGAGTGAACGCACGGCAGCGCTGGTTGCGGCGGTGGCGGGGCCATTCAGATTGGTATAGCGCCAGATGCGGTGGTCGCGTTCAAAACTGATCAGCCAATCGCCGTCCGCTGTACGCGTGATCGCTTCGGCATCGGTTTCGCTCTTGCCCCTCAACTTCTTGCCTTTGAGGTCGCGCAACGGGCCCATTTCGATCGCGTACAGGTCTACCAGTCGCGCGTTGATTTCATCGGGCACAATCTTCAGCCAGCGCCCGTCATCGGCCACCGCCCATAATGCGCCGCCGCCATAACCGTCTGCATCGTCGACCCATTCTAGGCCCGAAATACCGCCGATCTTCTCCTCGCCCGGTTCCACTTTCAATCCGCCGCGATAGATCAACTCACCCACTTGCCGTGTGTCGGGGTCTGCTTCGTTCAGCTCCACCGGCAGCGTCTGCGGCATGATCTCTTGCGCCGTCAGGGCAGACGAGAGAGGCAGAATCACAAGAGCGAGAAGGGCAGCGAAGCAATGTCTGAACGTCATTTGTCATACTCTATCGCCCGTTTGTCGAGGCGCAACCGGGGACGGGGCGTGTTCATCTGCGCTTCATGTTTACAAACGTAGTCGGCGTGGCTACAAGTGTAGTCGCAAACTCTATTAGGGAGGTTTGACGTGCCGAAGAATAGCAATGGACGCAAAGCAAGCGGTGCTGGGGAAGGCTCCGAACGCATTAGCGATGCTGAGCATGCCGTTATGGAAGTGGTCTGGGACCACGGCACAGTCAGCGCTCAGGTTATTTTCGACACGGTTGGTGAGCGCCGAGAATGGAGTCTCGCCACGGTCAAAACCCTGCTTTCGCGATTGGTTCAGAAACAGGCGATTGCGGCGCGGCCCGATGGTCGCCGCTATCTCTATAGCCCGCTGATCGAGCGTTCCGATTATGTCGGCGGGGAATCGCGCCGGCTGGTTGATAAACTGTTCGGCGGAAAGGCCGCTTCGCTCGTGGCGCATCTGGCGCAGTCCGAAGCGTTGAGCGAGGACGATCTCGATGAAATTGCCCAGCTGTTAAAGGAGCTGAAGCAATGACCGGGTTCCTGTTTGATACGCTGCTCTGGACGGCCGCATTGATCGCTCTGGTGCTGGTTCTGCGTCGTCCTGTGACGCGCTGGTTCGGAGCGCCGACCGCCTATGCTTTGTGGGCGCTGCCGATGGCCCGGCTGTTGCTGCCCCCTATAGAATTGCCTGCCTGGCTTGCGCCGGTCAAACCAGCAGAGGGCGTATCCGCCAAAAGCTTCGCAATTGACGCAGCTGTTGCAGAGGGAATTACCGGGATTTCCGTGGTCAACACTGCGCCCGTTTCCGAAACGGCTCAGGGCAGTGCGGCGATGAGCCTGTCTGATCCTGCTGGCGGCACCGGTCTGCCGGGGGCGCTTGGTTCACTGCCGTGGGTCGAAATCGGACTGGCGGTGTGGTTCATCGGCGCGCTCGTATTCCTGTATGTTCGTTTCAGCGCCTATTTCCGGCTGCGTGATGAACTGGTCGAAGGGGCGCGTGAAGTGGGCACGACGCAGGGTCCGTTCGGCACGATCCACATGATCGAAACACCCGGGACAACCGCGCCGCTCGCTTTTGGTGTATTGCGCCCGGTGATCGCCTTGCCGCCTGGCTTCATGGCCCAGCCCGATCGTACCACCCGCGATCTCGCGCTTGCGCATGAAATGGCGCATCACCGGGGACATGATCTGTTGATCAATGTTCTGGTTCAGCCGCTGTTTGCGATGCACTGGTTCAATCCGCTCGCCCGATATGGCTGGTTGGCGTTGCGACGCGATCAAGAGGCCGCTTGCGATGCACGGGTGATCGCCGCCCAGCCGCGCGCCGAACGCGCGCTATACGCCACGGTCATCGCCAGCTTTGCCGCCGGTCCGAACGTTGCTCTCGCTGCTCCCATGGCGTGCCCCGTGCTCGGAGACAAATCCATTATTCACCGGCTGAGGAGCCTAAAAATGACAGAACAATCTTCCGGGTCGCCCGATCAGATCCGCCGCCGCCGTCTGGGTTCGCGCCTGCTGCTTGGCACCGCTATCGTGGCTCTGCCGCTGACCGCGTCGATCTCATACGCAGAGAGCAAGCCGGTCGCAGCCACCGTCCCGCCTGTTCCGCCGGCCGCGCCGATGGCGCCGCTGCCACCGCAGATCACGGCCAGTGGGTTGCAGGCTGCCTTTCCAGAATCGCCAGAACCTCCCGTGCCGCCGGCACCGCCTGAGGCTCCCGATGGCGATGAAACCGTTGCAACCGCGATCGTTACGGTCGATCCGGACACAGGCGAGACCGAGACGGTCAAGACCAAGGTTCGCAACAACGGCCCTGTCTCGGTCGAGAAGATTAAAACGAAGGACAAAACCTTCACCGTCATCACCGAATTAGACGAGGAAAACGACGGCAAGCGCAAGGTCAAATCGCGCTATCAAACGGTCAAGCTGGTTAACACTGGCAGCCCGATGAGCGAGGAAGATCGCGAAGAGTTGCTCGCCGATCTCCGCGAAAGCCTTGCCGAAGCCGACGAGGCGATTGAGGGCTTGCCCGAAACACTTGCCGAGGCGATGTCAGAGATCGAGTCAACGGAAGGTTCGCTGAGGAACCGCACGGTGGTGCGCATGTCTTGCAAGTCAGGCAGCGATCAGATCTCGGAAACGACAACCACCGCTGACGGCTTCACCGAAGTGACCATATGCCAGTCGCGCATCATGGTAGAGGCGCTGAAAGGCCTGAAGGAAGCGCGCAAGGCAATTGCGCGGAACGTTGAAATCCAGGGGGACATGCGCTCCGATGTGTTGAAGGAGCTCGATCAGCAAATCCGTAGATGGGAAAAAGACGCGCGCTGAATTGAGGCCGATCGCCCACACAAATTAGCCAGCTCAAGCGGTGGGTGGCTGGATCGGCCTCCAGTCAGTCTGGCAATCGATTTTCATTTCCGACAATTCATTGGCAATTCAGTTCACCGCTGGCAATGCACAGCTCGCCTCAGGTAAAAGGAGGATGAACAATGTCAGGTGAGCGAAGTCCGGGTGTGAAACTTATATTGGTAGGAGTGGTCGGCGCGCTGTTGTTTGTGCCGCTCGCCATGGTCTAATTACTGGTGGGGGACCGCCAGCACCAGGCCCGTGTCGCGCAAAATTCCGTCACCGCAGGCTGGGCCAGGCCACAGGTCGTCGCTGGGCCAGTGATCGCCGTTCCGTATAACGTGCAGCGCAGAACCACAGAGCAGATTGATGGGAAGACGGTGACGCGCAACATCACTGTGAAAGAGACGCTGTATCTCTCCCCCAAAAGACAGTCGATCAGCACAGTGCTGAATCCCGAATTTCGCACGCGTGGGACGATCCATCGCTCGGTTGTTTACGATGCCGCAATCACCGGAGAGGCGCGTTTTGCGATCCCGGAGGATCTTGCGCGACTGGGGATCGAAACTGGGGACCTGTTTCTCGAGGATGCGGTGGTGCAAATGCCGATCACCGATCCGCGGGGGCTGCAAACCGATGCGAGCCTTTCGACCGGTGACAAGGCGCTGGAGCTTAAGCCTGGCCTTGGAACAGGCAGCGGTGGCACCGGCGTCCATGCGTTTCTCGATTGGACTGACGGGGAGCCGGTCACAGTCGATTTCGCGATGGGCCTGCGCGGATCAACCGCGTTCAGCATGGCCCCGCGCGGCGATGAAAGCAGCTTTGCGGTGGAATCCGACTGGCCCCATCCCAGCTTCGCCGGGTTCCTGCCGGGCGACGGATCAAAGGAAGTGAACGAGGCGGGGTTCAAGGCCAAATGGTCGATCTCCAATCTAGCGATTGGGCAGTCGCTAGTGAACACGTCACAGCCGCCGCTTCCCGATGTCGGGGTCAACTCTGACGGGACGATCTATGACCGCGTGTCCGGCGGCAGTTCACAGAATGTGGCAACGATTGGCCTGATGGAGCCGGTGGACCTTTACAAGCAGGTGGAACGCTCGCTGAAATACGGGTTCCTGTTTATCGGCTTCACGTTCCTGGCGTTCTTTATGTTCGACATTGTCGCGGGCGCCCGAGTGGCTGCGGCGGAATATCTGCTGACCGGAGCAGGGTTGATCCTGTTCTTCATCATGCTGCTCGCCTTTTCGGAGATGGTCGGCTTTACGCTCGCCTATATCATCGCGGGCGCCGCTATTATCGGTCTGCTGACGAGTTACAGCGCGGCGGTGCTGGGCGGTTGGCGCCGGGCAGGCTTTATCGCCGCTTTGCTGAACGGCCTGTATGCGACTCTGTATGTGCTGCTGAACCTTGAAGCGTGGTCACTGGTGATCGGATCGCTGATGCTGTTCATCGCGCTGGCAGTGGTGATGTTTGCAACGCGCAATATCCAATGGTCGAAAGTGGCGATCAAGCCGTCAGATGACGCGCCTGAAGAGGCGCTGATTGGCTGACCGTACCCCAGGTGGAAGAGGAGCCGGAGTGGTTGCACAACCGCTCCGGCTTTTTCTTATTCCGGTTCCGGTTCCGGTTCCGGTAATTTGGGACGCGCGGGATACGTGCAGCCTCGCGACTGGCCCAGACCTTTGAGATAGCCGCGCCGCACCATGCCAGCGGTCACAGCCGCCTGAGCCTTGCGCTGATCCCCTGCCGCGCCAGAAACCTCGCGCACGATCCCTCTGAAAGGAATCAACGATCCGACCACGCCTTTTGCGGCCGAGTTGACGTTTATTCCAGCTTCCGTTTCACCGGCCAGATCATAATCCTCGCCCAGCACCTGATCGAGGCTCGCGATCTCCGCCACAATGGCGTTGCAGGTCGTCAATCCGTCATAGTCATAAGGGTCGCGCGCGGCGATCTGAAGCACATCGGGGATGTCTTTGCCCATCACGCCGATATCCTCGAGCGGAGTGGACGCGACATCCTTCACATCGACGCCTTTTTCCTTTTCCTGCTGCGCATAGGCCGGATTCAGCGCAATGGCCGCGAGGGCCAGTGCGAGACCAGATTTAACGAAAATCGAAATAGACATTGCACGCATTGTCATCGGCGTTCTCCAAACCACGAAGCAGCGCATCGCGCCGCTGTTCGCTGGTGCCATGGGTAAAATTCTCTGGGTTAATCCGCTGCCCCGCGCGGCGCATCAACGTATCATCGCCGATTGAACTCGCTGCACGCAGACCTTCCTGCATATCGCCCGGTTCGATCCGATTGCGGTTCTTGCCCGCCCACACGCCGGCATAGCAATCGGCCATCAATTCCATACGCACCTGCAACTGGTTGGACTGCTGCGGATTGCGCTGCTGGACAGAACGGATCTGATCGGCCAATCCGGTTAGGTTTTGAATGTGGTGCCCGTATTCATGCGCCATCACGTAAAGCCGCGCAAAATCGCCGCGCGTACCGCTCATCTGCGCGAGCTGATCGAAAAAACCGACATCGATATAGATGCCCATATCGGCGGGGCAGTAGAACGGTCCCGCTGCGGAAGTGGCGCCGCCGCACCCTTGAGTCGTGACACGGCCATTGCGATACAGATCAAGGAAAGGCTGTTCAAAGCGCACATTGGCACGGGTAAAAACCGGCTCCCAAGTTTCATTCAGACTGGTGAGAGCCTCGCAGGCCTCTTGTGCATAGGGCCCGCTGGTGCAGACCTCCTGTTCTGTCATATCGTTGCCTTGGCCGGCAGGCGCACTCGGCGCACCGGCCTGTTGTACGCCTTCCAGCATGCCGATGGTCTGTTGCGGGTCCAACCCGAAAAATATCGCCGCCACAATCGCGATAACCAGCGTTCCACAGCCAACGCCTCCAGCGCGGCGGATCCCCCCGCGCCCTCTGGCATCACCCCGACTACCATCGCTGGAGCGGACCTTTATCTTGGACGTATCAAATGGATTAAGCCGCATGGCGATCTGCCCCCCTTTGGGCGTGCCTCTCAACTGGTCGTGTCATTTCTCTGGACACGAACGCCTGTTAGGGCAAGAGCTTGGCGGAACTTAACCTAAAGACAGGAGACACCGAGTGTTCCTTGACGGAAAGCGCGCGCTGGTCACTGGATCGACCTCTGGCATTGGCCTTGCGATTGCCAAAGCGCTGCGCGCAGAAGGAGCAGATGTGATCCTCAATGGGTTGGGTGACGAAGGCGAAATCGCCAAACTGCAAGAGGAAATCGGCGCGAGTTACAACGGGGCAAATCTGATGGACCCGGCGGCGATTGAAGCGATGTTTGAAGAGGTCGGCCCGGTCGATATCCTTGTCAATAATGCAGGGATGCAGCATGTCAGCCCGGTTGAGGATTTCCCGGTTGGAAAGTGGGATGCTGTGATCGCACTCAACCTCACAGCTGTGTTCCACACCACACGTTTGGCTGTGCCGGGCATGAAGGAGGCAGGCTGGGGCAGGATCATCAACACCGCCTCGGCGCATTCGCTGGCCGCTTCGCCCTTCAAAAGCGCCTATGTGTCGGCCAAACATGCGGTGGCAGGCTTTACCAAGACGATCGCGCTTGAACTGGCCGAGTATGGGGTAACCGCCAATTGCATCAGTCCGGGTTATGTGTGGACGCCGCTTGTCGAGAACCAGATACCTGACACGATGGAGGCGCGGGGACTATCGCGTGAGGAAGTCATCAACGACGTCCTCCTGGCGAAGCAACCGACGAAGAAGTTTGTCCAACCGCACGAAGTGGGTGCAATGGCGGTGTTCCTGTGCCGCGAGGAAGCGAGCAATGTCACCGGCGCGAACTGGAGCATTGACGGGGGGTGGACTGCCGGGTGAAACAAGCGGGGGTGCAGATCATCGCAGTATTGGGGCTGGTCGCATTGCTTGGCGCGTGCGCATCCCCGCTCGCGCGCGTGCCGCGTGCAGAGCGCAACGCGATCAGCGCGCGGATGATGTCCGACATTACCGTCCTGGCGAGCGATGAATTCGGTGGGAGGCAACCGGGCACGCCGGGCGAAGTGCGCACGCTGGAATATCTGACAAAGCGATTTGCCGATGTCGGGCTGGTGTCTGGCACCAATGATCCTGCCAGCCCTTGGCGCGCGCCGGTCAGCCTTGCTCGTACACATCTTGAACAAAGCACGGTGGCGTTATTGCAGGACGACATGATTGTCGAGCTTCGCAATGATCAGGCGATTGCCATCACGCGCAGCCGCCAGAGCCTGTTGGAAGATGCCGATATGGTCTTTGTCGGCAATGGAGGGGACAGCGTGCCCGACGCTGCGATTGCAGGCTCTGTTGCGGTGATGCTGGCAGATGAGAGCCTCAATCCGGCGCGGCGCAAGGCGCTGGAGCGCAAGGGCGCAGCCGCGGTGATCGTCGTGCCGAGAAGCGACGAGAGCTATGTACGCATCAGGCAACGTCTGGCCGGCAAAGCGCTTTCACTTGTTGATGAGGAAGATGCGTCTTTGGGCGTGGCTATCAGCAATGCCGCCATGGAAGAGACGCTAGGCGTGGAACGCTGGCGCGGGTTGAAAGCAAGCGCGCAGTCCGACGCTTTCACTCCGGTTCGCCTGAAATGGACCGTAAGCATCGCGGCCAACGCCAATCGGCTCGAATTTGTCAGCCACAATCTGGTGGGCAAGCTGCCCGGAACGCGGCCCGAAGCAGGGGCGGTGCTATTGCTCGCGCATTGGGATCATCTGGGCGAATGCGGCCCCGATAGCCTCGATGATGGCTCGGCGGACAGGCTCTGCAATGGTGCGGTTGACAATGCGAGCGGGGTGGCTTTGATGCTGGAACTGGCACGGCGCCTATCTGCCAACGGCCCGCACGAGCGCGATATCTATGTCTTGGCGACAAGCGCCGAGGAAGCCGGATTGCTGGGCGCGCGCGCCTTTGTCGCCAATCCGCCTGTGCCTTTGGAAAGCATCGTTGCCGCGTTCAACTTTGACACCTCCGCCGTTGCGCCTGCTGGCAGCTCGGTCGGCTTTGTGGGGGAAGGGCGCACCGCGCTCGATCCGGTGATCTTTGAAGTCATGGAGGGCGCGCGGCGCGATCTGGGCAATCGCAATTTTGCCGAGACTTTTGTTAAGCGGCAGGATGGCTGGGCCTTGCTGGAGGCAGGGGTGCCCACCGTGTTCCTGTCCAGCGCGTTTGCCTCGAAAATTACCCTTGGACCCTATCTTGAGGCTCACTACCACGGTCCGTCCGACGAGGCAGACACAATCGAGCTGGGCGGGGCGATTGACGATCTGCTCTTGCATGAGGAACTGGTGATGCGGTTTGCCGATACGACAGCGTATCCGGGACGCTAGGCCGATCTGGCGCAAATAATTGCCCGCAAACGGTGATAGCGCGCATGGATACCCTAGCGCCGCGCGCCCATGCGCCCTACATGGCGGCGCACCCGATTCACTTTTAATTGGAATAGCGTGCATATGGACATCCCCCTTGGTCTGACCTTCGACGATGTCCTGCTGCGCCCTGCGGAAAGCTCTGTGTTGCCCAGCATGGCGGATACCCGCACGCAGCTGACGCGTGATATTGCGCTGAATATTCCGATCCTCTCCGCCGCGATGGACACCGTGACTGAAGCGGATATGGCAATTGCCATGGCGCAGTTGGGCGGGATTGGCGTGCTGCACCGCAATCTGGAGCTGGACGAACAGTGCGCCGCGGTTCGCGCGGTAAAGCGTTTTGAAAGCGGTATGGTCGTCAATCCGATCACCATCGGACCGGACGCCGTTCTGAGCGATGCGACAGCTTTGATGGATCAACACCGGATCAGCGGTATTCCCGTGACCGATGCGAACGGCAAGCTGGTGGGAATTCTGACCAACCGCGATGTCCGCTTTGCCGAGAATCCGGCGCAGCCTGTGCGTGAATTGATGACGACGGAAAACCTCGCGACAGTGCCGCTGGGCACCGGGCAGGAAGAAGCGCGTCACCTGCTGCACCAGCGCCGGATTGAAAAATTGCTGGTAGTTGATGACAATTACAAATGCATAGGGCTGATTACGGTCAAGGATATCGAGAAAGCGGTCAATTATCCTGACGCGACAAAGGACGGCGCAGGCCGCCTACGCGTTGCCGCTGCAACCACGGTGGGTGACAAGGGCTTCGAGCGGACCGAGGCGCTGATCGAAGCCGAAGTGGATGTGATCATCATCGACACCGCGCACGGCCATAACAAGGATGTGGCCAAAGCCGTTGAGCGCGTCAAAGCGTTGAGCAATTCGGTCCAGGTCGTGGCGGGCAATGTCGCCACTGCCGAAGCGACGCGGGCTCTGGTGGATGCGGGCGCGGATGCGGTGAAGGTGGGCATTGGTCCTGGCTCAATCTGCACCACCCGCGTGGTCGCCGGCGTCGGCGTGCCTCAGCTGACCGCGATCATGGAAAGCGCTGAAGAGGCGACCAAATCCGGTGTTCCGGTGATTGCTGATGGCGGTCTTCGCACCAGTGGCGACGCGGCCAAGGCTTTGGCGGCGGGCGCGTCCAGCGTTATGATCGGATCAATGCTCGCAGGGACGGCAGAAAGCCCGGGCGAAGTATTCTTGTACCAGGGCCGCAGCTATAAAAGCTATCGCGGCATGGGTAGTGTCGGCGCGATGGCGCGCGGCAGCGCTGACCGCTATTTCCAGCAGGATATCTCGACGCAGAAACTGGTGCCCGAAGGCATTGAGGGTCAGGTCCCGTTCAAAGGGCCGGCCTCCACCATCGTTCACCAATTGGTCGGCGGGATCAAGGCAGCGATGGGCTATACCGGCTCTGAAACGATCCCTGATCTGAAAGAGCGCGCGAAGTTTGTGCGTATCACCAATGCAGGCCTTTCGGAAAGCCATGTGCATGACGTCGCGATCACCCGCGAGGCTCCGAATTACCCGACGCGATAAGCGCCGGATTATACCCGTTAGGAAACCGGAATGATCGAGATTGTCCCTGTGATGCTGTTCATTCTGGGCTCGCATCCAGACCGCCCGGGCAAGCTTGACTTGCAGCGGCCCGAAGTCGTCTTCACTTCGATGGATGATTGCGAAGAGGCGGGCGCAAAAATTGCGGAGCGTATGGTGCAGGCCGCATCGGACAAAAGCGGCGCAAATTATGAGCACCGCTGCATGGCGGTGCCGTCTGCTGAGGAATTTGAAGCAGCCTTCAAGCAGCTTGAAAAGAGCGGTCAATGATCCCCGCCGCCCGCGTTCAGGCTGCGATAGAGCTTCTCGACCAGATCATCCTTGCCGCGGAGACGAAGGGCGCGCCTGCCGACCGCCTGATCCGCGAGTATTTCAAGACGCGTCGTTACGCCGGATCGAAAGACCGGCGCGCAGTGCGTGAGCTGGTCTATCGCGCGGTGAGGCTGTGCGGTCCGGTACCACCCAGTGGGCGCGCGGCGATGCTGGCTCTGGCGAACGAGGACGAGACGCTCAAACCGCTCTTTGATGGCTCTGCTCATGGTCCGGGTGCCATCGTCAAAGGCGATCCGGTGGCGAAGACGGGCATTGCTCAGCAATGGCTGGCCGAAGAACTGGCGCGCGCGGGTATAAAGGGTGAGGTGGCCGAAGCGCTGCTGGGCCGTGCTCCGCTGGACGTGCGGGTGAACGCGCTGAAGGCGGATCGCGCCACGCTGGAACTGCCAGAGCAGGGCGAGGAGCTGGCATCAGCGCAAGGACTTCGCTTCGAATTCGGCACGCAGGTCGAACAATGGAACGAATATCGCGACGGTTTGATCGAGATACAGGACCACGGCAGCCAACTGGTGTGCGAAGCGGTTCCGGCAAAACCCGGTGACACCGTGATAGATTTGTGCGCGGGGGCGGGCGGCAAGACGCTTTCGCTCGCAGCGCGGTTTGGCAATGCGATCAATCTGGTGGCTGCGGATACGGATAAACGGCGGCTCGGCAATCTGGCTCCGCGTGCTGCGCGCGCTGGCGCCCAGATTGAGCACACTGTGCTGCTCAATCCAATGCACGAGATGGAGGCGCTTGGCGAATGGGAGGCGTCCGCCGATCACGTTCTGGTGGATGCGCCGTGTTCAGGCACAGGCACATGGCGGCGCAATCCTGAAAGCCGGTGGCGGCTCAATCCCAGGGAACTGGTCAAGCTGACGCAGTTGCAGGATCATGTTCTGGACACCGCAGCCAAGCTGGTGAAATCGGGCGGCACGATCACTTTCATCACTTGTTCGCTGCTGGATGATGAGGGGACAGACCGCATCGCTGCGTTTCTTGGCCGTCATGAAGGCTGGAGCGCCAAACGGCCAGAACTCGCTCTTGGCATCGCCCATGGTGAAGGTATGCGCCTCGATCCGTTTCGGGACGGCACGGACGGCTTTTTTGTCGCCATCTTGCGTTCGCCGTGATAGCCAATAGGCTATGGCCCAGATCAATCATGGCCCAGATGTCGGCCCAGATCAGTCCGACGGAACCCGGTCTGCTAGCTTTAAGGAGCTCATAATGCGTTTCGCGCCTGCCGCCGCCGCACTCTCGCTTTTCCTGGCGACCACCGCCAGCGTCACCATCGCGCAGGATCGGGCTCCGGACGCGCGCGCAGCGTCTCTGATCTTGCAGGGCGAGGCAGCGTTGAATGCAGGCGAAACGCAGGCCGCGATTGATGCGTTTGAAGCCGCGCTTTCGGTCGACCCGGGCTACACGCCAATATTCATCAAACTGGCCGAGGCCGCGCGGCAAGATGGCCTGCAAGGCAAGGCGATCCGGTTCTATCGCGAAGCACTGGCGCGGGACCCGGAGAATTTTGCAGCGATCGCAGGCGAAGGGGCTGCTCTGGTCGAGAAAGGCGCGCTGGAAAAGGCGAAGCGCAATCTGGCGCGTCTGCAGAGCAAATGCGGGGACACCTGCCCGGAAACGGTTGCATTGCAATCGACTATTTCTGCCGGCCCGCCAGAGCGACTGGCAGCGGAAACAGACACGGCCGCACCCACAAGCAATTGAGCGTGCTAACACTCCACCACCTCGAATATTCGCAGAGCTTTCGCATATTGTGGCTGCTTGAAGAGCTGGGCGCGCCCTACGATCTGAAGTGCTATAATCGTGATCCCGAAAGTAACCTTGCTCCCGATGATTACAAAGCGCTCTCGCCGCTGGGCACGGCTCCGGTTGTGACCGACGGCGATCTTGTGCTCGCAGAGAGCAATGCGATCATCGACTATATTCTGGATAGTTATCCGGCCAGCACTCTGAACCCCGATCCCGGGAGCAAAGACCGGGCGCGGCATTTGTTCTGGTATCACGCTTCGCAGGGATCCTTGATGGCGATCCAAAGCGTTGCGATGATTTTGGATCTGTTGGAAACGCGCACGCCGTGGCCGATCAGTTCGCTGTTAAAGGCAGTGTTCGGGCAGGTGCGAAAACTGTTCGTTAATCCGCGCACGGATGCGCTGTTCGCACTGATGGAAAAGGATTTGGGAGAGAAGCCGTTCTTTGGTGGAGACACCCTTACAGCGGCGGACATCACGCTGGTCTATCCGATGTATGCCGCGCGCGATAAGGGCACTTTTGAAGGCGGCGCGTTCCCCAATGTGATGGCGTGGTTTCACCGGATCGAGGCGATCAATTCGTTCAAGGCAGCGCGGGCGAAGGACGGTCGCCCACACATTACTTTCAGCTTTGACTGAGCGGGTCTAAATCGACAGCAGCGCTCAAATCAGCGGCGCGAATTCCTCGACCAGCCTTGCATAGACGTCGCGTTTGAACGGCACGATCAGCTCCGGCAATTGCATAGGATTAATCCAGCGCCACGCGTTGAATTCCGCAGGGTCATGCGCCTCCAGATTGATGTCGCAATCCTTGCCCAGAAAGCGGCCCAGATACCAGTGCTGCTCCTGGCCGCGATATTTGCCCTTCCAGACCTTGCCCAAAAGATCGGGCGGCAGATCGTATCGCATCACTTGCGAAGCAGGCGCGACCACCTCGACCAAATCGGGCGAAACGCCGGTCTCCTCTTCTAGCTCTCGCAAGGCGGCTGTTTGCGGGTCTTCGCCCGGATCGATCCCGCCCTGAGGCATTTGCCAAGCACCCAATGCGCGCTTTTCCTTGCGCTGTCCGACAAAGACGAGGCCGCTGACATTTACCAGCATAAATCCCGCACACGGGCGGTAGGGCAGTTCGCTCACGCCGCATGCTCCAAGTGCAATTTCATGGCAGCGATGATGCGTTCCAGATCACCCTGTGTACTTGGCACGGCCTGACGCAGATTGACGAAAGAGTGCGTGACACCCTTCATCTCTAGGAAGGTGAAATCCATGCCTGCCTTGGCCAAGGCCTCGCCGTAATCGCGGCCTGAGTCGCGGATCGGATCAAGGCTGGCGGTGACCAGAACAGTGGGCGGCGCGCTGGCATGGTCGCCCATGATGGGGAAGCCGCGCGGATCGGAGCGGTCGGCGCGGTAATGCCCGTCAAAGAATTCGACCGCAGCTTTGGTCAGCACAAATCCGTCAGCAAATTGTTCCAGACTGGCCGCCCCTTCGATGTCGCTGGCAAGCGGGAAGATGGGCACTTGCAGGATGACGGGCGCGTTGGCGGGCTTTGCGGCGAGCAACTGGCCAACGACTATCGTGGCGTTGCCGCCCGCGCTGTCTCCGATGGTGATGATGCCGGTGACAGCGCGGCCAAGTGCGTCAGGCGAGGATGCGATCCAGCGGGTGGCGGCTTCGCAATCCTCAATCGCGGCGGGGAAGGGGGCTTCGGGTGCGCGGCGGTAATCGACGGCGACCAGCGGCAAATCCATCAGCGCAGCGATCTCTGTGCACAGCGCATGGTGTGTTTCCAGATCGCCGATCACATAGCCGCCACCGTGATAGAAGGTAATGACGGGGCCGGGCTTACGCGTTTCGCGCGCGTCATACAGGCGTAGCGGAATATCGCCTGCAGGGCCGGGGCATGAGATATCCCTGATCACCGCCAGTTCGCGCGCTGGCCGGTCTGCCATCGCATGCAGCGCGACATAGGATGCGCGCGCTTCTTCCATCGTCATATCGGCAATTGCGGGGCCGCCCATGGCTGCAATCGCATCAAGAAAGGCTTTCATATCAGGGCGGATAAACGGTGCGTCGGTCATGGAATCCCTCTTCCCAAACTTTGCCATTCTACGGCTTTGACGCCGCTATGCACCAAGGGGTATCGGTTGAAAATGGATAACCTGACACATAGCCTTGTCGGCGCGCTCTTGGGGCAAGCGGGGCTCAAGAAAAAGACCGGGCTGGCGATGCCCGCGCTGATTATCGGGGCGAACCTGCCCGATGTAGATGCGGCGTGCTTTTTCTGGCTGGAGGGAACCGAGCATCTGGGCTTTCGGCGCGGGATTACACATGGCCCTCCGGCCTGGGTGTTGCTTCCGCTCGTGCTTGCAGGGTTGCTATGGTGGATTGACCGCTGGCAAGACGGGCGCGGGAAGCGGCCCGAGGGCCGTTTGCCGGTTAGCTTTACGTGGCTCTATATTCTCAGCTTTATCGGCTGCCTCAGCCATCCCCTGTTCGACTGGTTCAACGTCTATGGCATCCGGCTGCTGGAGCCGTTTTCTTCGCAATGGTTTTATGGCGATACGCTGTTCATCATTGATGTGTGGCTGTGGGCGATACTGGCGCTCAGCGTGTGGTGGTCGCTGCGCACGGAGAAGCGCGGCGGAGCGTGGAAGCGGCCAGCGTGGGTCGGGATGGTCGTCACGGCGATCTACATCGCTGGCAACACGGTCTGGTCAATCGCGCATCTTGGTTCTTTCTCTGTCAGCAACAAGGATATGGAGTTCCCGGCCGAGACGATGATCGCTTCGCCCGTGGCACTGCTTCCCAATCAGCGCGAGATTATCGTGGGCCGCAAAAACGAATATTACATCGTGCCCGCTGGCAAGGATGCGACGCGCAGCAATGCAAGGCCAATGACGCAGAACAGGTGTGCATGGCCGCAGATGGGGGCGATGCGCAAGACGGACTCGCAGCTCGCTGCCTTCCTGTTCTGGAGCCGCGCACCCTTTGCGGAAGCCGCCGAGGACGGCTCTGTGATCCTGCGCGATGCCCGCTTTTACGATCCGCGCGCCCGGGACCGTTTCTCTTATGCGCTGCCAAATGTGAGGTGCGTGGAACCTGATGTGCCGTAACGCGCTGTCATTCACATGACCAACCCCCAAATCGTATGGCTGCGGCGTGATCTGCGCATGGCTGACAATCCCGCTCTGTATGAGGCTGCCAAACTCGGCCCCGTCATTGCCGTCTATGTGCTGGATGACGACGCGCCCAAGCATCACCGCATGGGCGGGGCATCGCGCTGGTGGTTGCACCATTCGCTGGAAAGCCTTGGCAACAGCTTTGCCAAGCGCCACGCCAGGATCGTCTTGCGGCGCGGTGATGCGGTGGAAGAATTGTGCAAGATTGCCGAGGAAACCGGCGCGACGACCGTCCACGCTAACCGCCATTATGAACCATGGTGGCGCAAGGCTCAGGGCGCTTTGTCTGAAAAGCTCGACCTGCAACTGCACGACGGCATTTACCTGTTTCCGGCGGGTCATGTGACCACCGGATCGGGCGATCCCTACAAGATCTACACTCCGTTCTATAAAGCCATGCGGCAGGTCTTTCCGCCACGTGACGTCCTGCCGGAGCCTGATACGCTGCGCTCTCCTGATAGCTGGCCCGCCAGCGATGATCTTGATAGTTGGGACCTGCTGCCCACAAAGCCCGATTGGTCGGGTGGCATTGCCGAATTCTGGGAGGTGGGCGAGGCTGCCGCGCATACGCGCTTGTCAGAATGGGAAGACGACGTTGGCCAGTATGAGGACCAGCGTAACCTGCCCAGCGTTGATGGTTCGTCGCGCATGTCACCGCATCTTCACCACGGAGAAATCAGCCCGGTGCAGATTTGGCACGCGCTTAAAGACAAGCGGTCCGATGGCTGGAAAAGCTATGAAAGCGAGATCGTATGGCGCGATTACGCGGCCAATGTGATCTGCGAACAGCCCGATTACGGCACGCAAAACTACCGTGACGATTTCGATCAGCTGAAATGGCGCGATCCCGAATCCGATGACAGAGCGGCGCGCGACCTCGAAAAATGGCAGCAAGGCAAGACCGGCTATCCCATCGTTGATGCCGGAATGCGTCAGTTGTACAAGACCGGATGGATGCACAATCGCGTGCGCATGATCACCGCGAGCTTCCTCATCAAACATCTCCTGATTGATTGGCGCCGGGGAGAGGAATGGTTTTGGGATTGCTTGGTTGATGCTGATTACCAGTCCAATTCCGTCAACTGGCAGTGGAATGCGGGCACGGGCGTGGATTCCAACATGTTCAGCCGGATCATGGCCCCGCTCACTCAGTCCGAGAAGTTCGATTGCGCAGGCTATATTCGGGAATTTGTGCCCGAACTCGCCGATCTGGATGATCCCCATATACATGATCCCGAAGAGCATGGCTGCCTGCCCAAGGCCTATCCGCCGAAGGTCATCGCTCACCGCGCCGCCCGGACCCGCGCTCTGGATGCGTATAAGGCGATGAAAGACGGGTAAGAGCAGGGGCCGCGCTGCCATGCATGCTTGCCCGTAGGGGGCTGTCGCGATTAAGAGCATCGCATGAGTGCGCAAGGAGCCGGAACGGACGTAAGAGGAGAGGCGCTGGTAAGCGGGGGAAACCGCTTTGCCGGCGATCCCGGCCTGTTTGCTCGCCTGATCGCTCCCGGTTTTCAGTCAGTTGTTAACGCAATAGATACCGGGCTTGAGCGTGGCTCCATGCGTGCGCATCTGCCCGACGGCACCACTCGGGTGCTGGGCGGGCGCGCTCCCGGTTTTGATGTCACCATCACTATAAAAGACTGGCGCGCGTTGCTGAGGCTGGCGACGAGCGGCTCCATTGGCTGGTACCAGGCCTATGAAGCAGGCGAGTGGGAGTGTGATGATCTTGTGTCCCTGTTTGCGGTGATGGGCGACAATGCGCGCAGCCTGGGCAACGCGGCGCGCCCTGCGGGACCGTTCAAATGGGCGGCGCGCCTGGCGCACCACTTTAACCGGAACAACCGGGCGGGATCGGTGCGCAATATCTCTGCGCATTATGATCTGGGCAATGACTTCTATCGCGCATGGCTGGACCCGAGCATGGCCTATTCCAGTGCGCTTGGGTTGGAACGCGGCGCGGATGGGGCCGGTCTGGAAGCGGCACAACGCGTCAAGTTTGCCGCCATTGCGGACCGGTTGGGGCAGCCGCGAAGCGTGCTTGAGATAGGCTGCGGCTGGGGCAGCTTGGCCGATGCCTTGGCACAGCGCGGCGCGAGGGTGACTGGCATCAGTCTGTCTGATGAGCAATTGGCCTATGCCCGCGCACATTGCTCACCCGATATTGCCTTTAAAAAATGCGATTACCGCGATGTGAACGGGCAATATGATGCGGTCGCAAGTGTGGAAATGGTCGAAGCGCTGGGCCGCGAATACTGGCCTGCCTTCATGAATGCGGTCGCACAGGCTTTAAGGCCCGGCGCGCGCGCGGCAATCCAGTATATCTCAATGGCGGATGACCTGTTTGAGACCTACGCCAGCACCGTCGATTTCATTCAGGCCTATGTCTTTCCGGGCGGGCTGCTGATCAAGAGCAGCGAATTTCGCGCACTGGCCGAAGAACGCGGGCTGAAGTGGCAAGACCAATGCGATTTCGGGCTGGATTATGCCGATACCCTTAAACTGTGGCGCGAACGGTTTGACCGCGCAGTATCAGACAACCGTCTACCCGCCGGCTTTGATGCGCGTTTTGTGCGATTGTGGCGATATTATCTCGCCTATTGCGAGGCTGGATTTCGCTGTCATAACATTGACGTGCATCAGGTGACGCTCGTCAAACGATAGTGCACGGCACAGGCTTAACGGGAGAGGAGCCTTGATCATGAAATACTCCAAATGGACACTCGCATCGGTCGCAGCGCTTGCTTTGGCAGGGTGCAATGCAGCTTCGGTCAGCGACTTGGCGAGCGCGCCCGCGGCACTGGAGCCGGTCACGCTGATGCCCGCGCCCGACGTCGATCCGTCAGAGCTTCAGGTGCTGTTCTGGACCGATGAGCAGCGCGAGACGCGCTTTCGCGAGATGGAAAAGTGGTTTGCCGGACACGAAGTGCCCGCCGCGACATCGACAAGTCCCCTCGTCAAAGGCAAACCGCTGCCCGCCAGCATCGCTAGGGAAATCCGCGACACAATGACCAAAACCAACGCGGCAGGCGTGATGGTTTGGCACAAGGGCAAAGTGCGGTTTGAAGATTACGGCCTCGATTTCGGGCCGGACCAACGCTGGACCAGTTTCTCGGTCGCGAAGAGCTTTACCTCCACCTTGCTTGGTGCGGCGATTGCAGATGGCTTCATCGGCAGTCTGGAAGATCCGGTGACGCAATATATTCCGGAATTGGAGGGCTCCGCCTATGACGGCGTGACGGTCAAACAGCTTGCGACGATGACAAGCGGCGTGGCGTGGGACGAGAATTACGGCGATCCGAACAGCGATGTGGCCAAGATGAACCTGTTTGTCCTCGAATACGGGCAGGACGCCGTGGTCGAGCAAATGAAGCGTCTCGAACGCGCGGCGGAGCCGGGGACGGTGTTCAGCTATAAAACGGGTGAGACCAATCTGATCGGTGTGCTGGTGGAAAACGCCATCGGCCAATCGCTCGCCGAATATTCGCAGACCAAGATTATCGAGCCTGCCGGTTTCGAGAATGGCATGTTTTGGATGGTCGATCCGCGAAATGGCAATATTGGCGGATGCTGTCTGTCTCTCTCGCTCGCGGATTACACGCGCATGGGCGTGTTTGTGCTTAACGATGGCAAGGATGCGGAAGGCAACAGCGTGGTGCCCGAAGGCTGGTTTGCCGAGGCTGGTGGCCAGCAGGTCGACTTTGACAGCGGCGGCTTTGGGTATGGCTATCAGTGGTGGACGTATCCGGGTGGCAATTTCGGCGCGCAGGGCATTTTTGGCCAATCGATCACGCTCGTACCGTCTGCTGATCTGGTGCTTACGGTGGTGAGCAACTGGCCCGCTGCGACAAGCAACGAATTTCGCAGCGCATGGGGCGCGGTCGCTTCAAAGATCGCAGCGACCGGGAGCTAAAGAGCGCGGGTGGCACTCAATTGGCCCGCAACTCAATCATGTCGGTCAGATTGCTTTTCTGGGCGCGCTGATGTGGCTGTAGCGTTGTAAAATATTGTCGTGCACGATCGGGCTGAGCAACTCGGTAAAGGCGCACCCGACGATGCAATTGTCCCACCAGACCACTTCGCTCTGAAGCGATTCGAGACCGGGCAGGGTCAGCCAGCAAACCTGGCCCTCATGCATCCGATTGATCGAAGAGGCTGAATAGCCCGAGATCGACAGATCGTGGACCACGCTCTGGAAAGAGCGCCCGCCGGACACGCGCAGAGTGCCGGGGATCGTGAGCTTTGTGCGCGGACCGGAGCGGTCTTCCTGAGCGGCGCGGTTGTAAAGATTGTTGCTTACCATCGCTTTGGTGCTTCCATCATAAAAGCCGAAAGGCGTTACCCCTCCGGAGATCAGACTTCCTCGGTATGAAGCACCACAGACACCCATCGCCCTTTACAGCGGGTGTCGGAACACGGTTAACGCGCGCCTAAGGTTAAGGATTAGGTCCTAGGCCCCGTTAGAGATATCGCAAAAAATAGAGGAACAGCGCGAGAAACAGCCGGGTTTCGGCCTTTATCGGACCAGCCTAGCGAACTCGATTCAGTCAATGCGCTCGCGGTGAAGTTTATCGAAATCCTCGACCAACAGAGCAGTGATTCGCTGTGCCACGGTTTCGGGCGGTTTGACCGTTTGCGGGTCTTCGCCGGGATAGGCACGTTCCCGCATCGATGTGCGCGTGGCTCCCGGATCGACGATGGCGATGCGGACCGGGCTCAAACGCTCAACCTCCGCGCTGTATGTTTCCAGCAGATTGTCGAACGCCGCCTTGGTCGAACCATAAGCGCCCCAATACGGGCGAGGGGCTGCGCCGACGCTGCTGGTCAGGCCGATGACGCGGCCCTGTTTGGACCGGCGCAGCATCGGATCAAAGCTGGCGAGCAGCGCCTGCGTCGCGACGACATTGGTCATCAGCGCGGTGTTGAACTGCTTGGGATCAGCCTGTGAAAGCGGCGTCAACTCCGGCAGATAAGCCGCTGACATCAGGAGCACTTCCAGCGTGTCCCAGCGTCCGCCAATGGCTGAAGCAAGGCGGGTGACCGCGTCCGGCTCGGTCAGGTCGACAGGCGCAATCGTCGATGTGCCGCCCTCTGCATGGATCGCATCCTCGATCACTTCGAGAGCCTTCACCTTGCGCGCGACCATGATGACATGCGCGCCGGCACGGGCCAGATCAACTGCGCAGGCTGCGCCAATCCCGCGGCTTGCGCCGGTGACGAGCGCTGTACGCCCTGCGAGGGGTTTCTCGGAAGTAGCGGCATCATTCATGGTTCAGGCAGCCTTGGGGTCGGCAAAGGGCAATTGCGGAGATTTGCCCTCTCGCATGGAGAGATCGGTGAGGGAAGTGGGGTAGTCGCCGCTGAAGCAGGCATCGCAAAACTGCGGCGCAGCATTGTCGCGGCCCTTCGTGCCAACCGCGCGGTACAGGCCATCGATAGAGATGAAGGCGAGGCTGTCGGCGTGGATGAATTCGCGCATCGGTTCCAGATCCATGCGTGCAGCCAGCAGTTTTGAGCGTTCGGGCGTGTCAACGCCATAAAAACAGCTGTGAGCGGTGGGCGGGCTGGCCACGCGGAAATGAACTTCAAGAGCGCCTGCATCCTTCATCATCTCCACGATGTTGAGGCTGGTCGTGCCGCGCACGATGGAATCGTCAATCAGGACGATCCGCTTTCCTGCGACAAGGCTGCGATTGGCATTGTGCTTGCGCTTTACGCCGGTGTCGCGCGCGCTGTCAGAGGGTTGAATGAAGGTGCGCCCGACATAGTGCGAACGGATGATACCAAGCTCAAACGGGATGCCCGATTCCTGCGCGAAACCGATGGCCGCGGGCACGCCGCTGTCCGGTACGGGCACAACCAGATCAACATCGCACGGGGCCTCGCGCGCAAGTTCCGCGCCAATGGCCTTGCGCGCCTGATAGACGCTGTGTCCGGCAAAAAAACTGTCGGGACGGCTGAAATAGACGTGTTCGAAAATACACGGGCGCGCGGACTGTGTGCCGAACGGGCGCACGCTCTTGATCTCTCCGTCAAAGCCGACCTGAAGCAATTCGCCCGGTTCCACTTCTCGGGTGAATTCCGCGCCGATCACATCAAACGCCACAGTCTCGCTGGCGAACACGACCGCATCGCCCATCTTGCCCATGACCAGCGGACGAATACCCAGCGGATCGCGGCAGGCGATCATGCCCTCAGGCGTCATCACGATCAGCGCATAAGCACCTTCGACAAGGCGCAGCGCATCAACCAGACGGTCTGCAATCGTGGGATAGCGCGAGGTCGCGACCAGATGGATGATAACCTCGGTGTCGGAGGTCGACTGGAAGATGGAACCCTTTTGCACCAGATCCTTGCGCAGGGTCATCGCGTTCGAAATGTTGCCATTATGCGCCACGGCAAAGCCGCCGGTCGAAAGCTCGGCATAGAGCGGTTGCACATTGCGCATGTCAGAGCCGCCAGTGGTCGAGTAGCGGACATGGCCCGCCGACATGGAGCCGGGCAGAGCCGCGATCTCAGTCTTGTCAGAGAATGTTTCCGCCACATGGCCCAGTGCGCGGCGGGAGACAAAGGCGCCCGTTTCCGGCGTAAAGCTGGTGATACCGACAGCTTCTTGTCCGCGATGTTGCAAAGCGTGCAGGCCAAGGGCCGTGGCGGCGGCGGCATCGGTCGCGTTGATCGCGCCGAAAACGCCGCATTCTTCTCGCAATTTGTCGCCATCATGGTCGCGGAACGGATGCGTCACATTCATGGCCGGTTCTCTTTTGCGTTAAGGTGCGTTGAGGACGCGCGCTCAATGACGTTGTTACGGATCAATTACAAGGGAAAGCGGGCACCCGCCCCCACCTTTTTCATGAGCCTTTTTCCTGACAATAAGGTGACGGTGTTACCTGTGAGTGGTTCGCGCGTTACGCACAATCATCGCTGCACCGCGCATTGCGGCATCATCGCGCCGCGCCTAAAGCTCTTATTCAGTTTCCCGCCCGCACAGGGCGGCATAGCCGGATCGGCGCAAGTTTTCAGGTCTGATTTCACCAATGCTCACCCCCTTTGAACGCATGATCGCCAAGCGATACCTTTGGCCGGGTAAAGGTGAGGCCTTCATCGCACTGGTCGCCAGCATATCGGTGGGCGTGGTGATGCTGAGCGTGGCGATGCTGGTGGTTGTCATGAGCGTGATGAACGGCTTTCGCGCCGAGCTACTGGACAAGATCGTCGGGCTGAACGGCCATGCTATCGTTCAGGCCTATGGCGGCAGGCTCGATAATTGGGAAAACGTTCTGTATCAGGTGCGCGAGACGGACGGCGTGACCAGTGCGTCACCCCTGATTGAACAACCCTTGCTTACCAGTTTCAATGGCCGGGCAGAGGCGATCTTCGTGCGCGGCAACGTGCAGGACGATATCGACACGCTGGCGGACAAGGTTGTAATGGGGGACGTCACCCAATTGCAGCCGGGCACCCGCAACGTCGCAATCGGCACCAGGCTAGCGCAGAATATCGGCGCGCGGGTCGGCGACACGATCACGATCATCAACCCACAGGGCCGTGCGACACCGTTCGGGACGCAAATTCGCCAGGTCGGTTACGAGATTTCGGCAATCTTTGAAGTCGGCATTTATGATTACGACGAAAAGTTCGTCGTCATGCCCATCGAAGAGGCGCAGACGCTTTTGCTGATGGGCGATTCCATCGGCATGATCGAAGTATCGGTAGAAGATGCCGACCGCGTGGGCGAAATCCTTGCTCCGGTGAAACAGGCGCTCGAAGGCAAGGCGGTGATCGCTGACTGGAAGACAATCAACTCCACCTTGTTTGAGGCTCTGCAGGTGGAGCGGGTGGCGATGTTCTTCGCGCTCAGTTTTATGGTGTTGGTCGCCTCTTTCAATATCCTCTCCAGCCTTGTCATGCTGGTGCGGGCCAAGACGCGCGATATTGCGATTATGCGGACAATGGGTGCAACACGGCGCAGCCTGCTCAAGATATTCATCACCACCGGATCGACCATCGGGGCAATCGGCACGGTTTCGGGTCTGATACTGGGCTTTATCGTGCTGTATTTCCGTGAGCAGATCGTATGGTTCATCGCACTGGTGACGGGTCAGCAGATATGGGACCCCGAAGTGCGTTTTCTCTCAACCCTGCCTTCGCGCACCGACCCGTGGGAAGTGCTGGGCATTGTGGTGCTCGCGCTGGGGTTGAGCTTTTTGGCCACGCTTTATCCAGCGCTAAAGGCGGCAAACACCGATCCTGTGCAGGTGCTGCGTTATGAGTGATGCAGGAGCGATTGCAGAGCTGCGTGACGTCAAGCGTTCCTTCGAACAGGGCGGCGAGCGCATTGAGGTGCTGCGCGGCGTTAATCTGAACATCCAGCCTGGCGAAATTGTTGCGCTTCTTGGTCCCTCGGGCTCGGGCAAATCCACCATGTTGCAAGCGGTCGGCCTGCTCGAAGGTGGCTTCGAAGGCTCCATCGCCATCGCAGGCGAGCGCGCGGAAAAGCTGCCCGCCGACGGTCGCACGCGGGTGCGGCGAGAGCATCTGGGCTTTGTCTATCAGTTCCACCACCTGCTGCCCGATTTCACCGCGACAGAGAATGTGGTGATGCCGCAAATGGTCGCGGGAAAACCGCGCGATGCGGCGCATGAACGGGCCGAGAGCTTGTTGACCAGCCTTGGTCTCGGTCACCGTCTGACGCACCGCCCCAGCCAGCTCTCAGGCGGGGAACAGCAACGCGTCGCCGTCGCCCGCGCGCTCGCCAATCGCCCCACACTGGTGCTGGCCGATGAGCCGACCGGCAATCTGGACGAGACCACCTCGGACACGGTGCTGGGCCAGTTTCTGGAACTGGTGCGCGGGGAGGGCAGCGCTGCGCTGATCGCTACCCACAATGAACGCCTCGCCGCGCGAATGGATCGGGTTGTACGGCTGGTGGATGGCGTTCTGGCCTGAATGGGAGCGATCCCGGCTCTCAGACGTAAGTTATGCAAAAGGAGATTTGCATGACCGACCATCCGAGCACATTTGAAGGCACACCCGTTAAAAGCGATGAAACCGCTTGGAGTGATCACGCCTCACTGATTCCTGTCGAAACCAAGGACGGGATCTTTTCCCGGTCCAGCGCGGTGCGCAGCGGCACTTTTGCCGAGATGATCCGCCACCTCGCAGCGCTGCCGGAAAGCGATCGTGCCGGCTATGTGATCGAAAAGGCGGGCGACCGCGAATACAGCGGTGCAGAAGCCGCCGAGCTTGCGCAACGGGACGACTTTCCTCAGAGGGATGAAGGATGAGGGATGAGGAATGACCCATTTTGAAAGGGGCTCCGGACTATGACAACCATCGCCGATTTTACTGTCACCACCAATCGCGGCGAACCGCTCGACCTTGCGGAGAAGAAGGGCAAGCTCCTCCTCATCGTCAACACCGCCAGCAAATGCGGCTTTACCCCGCAATATGACGGGCTGGAAAAGCTCTATCAGGAATTCAAGGACAAGGATTTTGAGGTCCTCGGATTTCCCTGCAACCAGTTTGGCGGGCAAGAGCCCGGGAATGCCGACGAAATCGCAGAGTTCTGCAAGGTCAATTTCGGCGTGACATTCCCGCTGATGGAAAAGGTTGACGTCAACGGCCCCGACGCATCGCCCCTGTTCGACTGGATGAAGAAAGAGCAGCGCGGCGTCATGGGCTCTGCCTCGATCAAGTGGAACTTTACCAAATTCCTGATTGACCGCGAGGGTAATGTCGTAAAGCGCTATGGCTCGAACGACACACCTTCGCGCATTGCAAAGGATATCGAGAAGCTCATTTAATATCAGAGCGTCCCTGTGGAGAATTAGGCTGGTTCAAGCCTTCTAAATCTGCGCAATTTTCCTAAGCTGCATCCATGCCGTTTGAACCGTTTGTCCCACTGCGAGTGTTGTCTTCCTATTCGATGCTGGAAAGCATGGTCGATCCAAAGGCCATTGCGAAACTGGCGAAGGAGCGCGGCTTTCCGGCGATTGCGATCTGTGACCGCAATGGGCTGTATGGTGCGGTCATGTTTGCCGACGCCTGTAAAAAGGAGGGCATACAGCCGATCATTGGCACCCTGCTGGGCGTGGCGCGGCCCGGTGCGGATGGCAGTGGCGGCGATGGCAAACAGGTCGATTACCTGCCGCTCTACGCTCAGGATGAGGGCGGGTATGACAATCTTTGCCATCTTGTGTCCAAAGCGCATCTGGATCGCCCGCTTGAGCTTGAACCGCATGTCATGCTGTCCGACCTCGAAGGTCGCACCGATGGCCTGATTGCGTTGACGGGGGCAGGTGAGGGCGCTCTGACTCGGTTGTTTGCGCAGGGCCAGGTTCCCGCGGCGCATGCGCTGGCTGACCGTTTGCAGGCGCTTTTTCCTGATCGGCTGTATGTCGAGCTGGCGCGCAATGGCGATCCGGTGACGGCGGGCGCGGAAGAGGCTCTGATTGATCTGGCCTATGCGTGCGATCTGCCGCTGGCCGCCACTAACCCTGCCAATTACGCCGATCCGCATATGCACATGGCGCATGATGCGATGCTGTGCATTGCCGGATCGACCTATATCGATAATGACGACCGCCCGCGCTCCAACTCGGCCGCGTTTGTGAAAAACCGTCCGATGATGGAGGAAGCCTTCGCCGACTTGCCAGAGGCGATGGCCAACACCCTCGTGGTGGCGCAGCGCTGTGCCTATGCGCCGCCCTATCGCGATCCGATCCTGCCGTCTCTGGCGGGTGATATGGAAGGCGAAGTGCGGATGCTGGCCGAGCAATCGCGCGCCGGTTTAGCCGCGCGCCTCGAACCCTATGGCGAGATGAGCGAGGAGGATCGCAAAGTCTATTTCGACCGGCTCGAATACGAGATCGGCATCATCACCAATATGGGCTTTCCCGGCTACTTCCTGATTGTTGCCGACTTTATCCAGTGGGCCAAGGATCAGGGCATTCCGGTGGGTCCGGGGCGCGGCTCCGGTGCGGGTTCAATCGTCGCGTGGGCGCTGACCATCACCGATCTTGATCCGATCCAGTTGGGCCTGCTGTTTGAACGATTTTTGAACCCCGAACGCGTCTCCATGCCTGACTTCGATATCGATTTCTGCGAAACGCGGCGCGGTGAGGTCATCCGCTATGTGCAGGAGAAATACGGGTCCGATCACGTCGCGCAGATCATCACTTTTGGTAAGCTGAAAGCGCGCGCGGTTCTGCGCGATTGCGGACGGATTTTACAGATGAGCTATGGTCAGGTGGACCGCCTGACCAAGATGGTACCCAACCACCCGACCGACCCGTGGGACCTGAAACGCGCGCTTAATGGCTCGGCGGATTTCAAGCGCGAATACACCAACGATAACGAGGTGAAGCGCCTCGTCGATCTGGCCATGCAGCTGGAGGGACTGCCGCGCAATTCCTCCACTCACGCGGCGGGCGTTGTGATTGGCGACAGGCCGCTGGCACAATTGGTGCCGCTCTATCGTGATCCGCGTTCCGATATGCCAGTGACGCAATATGACATGAAGAACGTCGAAAGCTCCGGCCTCGTCAAATTCGACTTTCTCGGGCTGAAAACGCTTTCTGTTCTGCGCAAGGCTGTGGACCTTCTGGAATTGCGCGGGATCAGTATTGATCTGGGCGCGCTGCCTTTGGACGACACAGCGGTCTATGACCTTATGCAGGCGGGTAACACGGTTGGCGTTTTCCAGCTGGAGTCCGAAGGAATGCGCCGCACCCTTAAGGCGGTGAAGCCAACGAATTTTGGCGACATTATCGCACTCGTCTCGCTCTATCGCCCAGGCCCGATGGACAACATCCCACTGTTCGGGCGGCGAAAGGCGGGTGAGGTCCCAATCGAATATCCGCATCCAAAGCTGGAAGGAATTCTGGCGGAGACGTACGGCATCTTCGTTTATCAGGAACAGGTGATGCAGGCGGCGCAGATCCTTGCGGGGTACTCGCTGGGCGATGCGGATTTGCTCCGCCGCGCGATGGGTAAGAAGAACCAGGCGGAAATGGATAAGCAGCGCAGCCGCTTCATTGATGGCTGCCGTGAGGTTTCCCAGATCGAGAAGAAAGAGGCGAACGCGCTGTTCGACTTGATCGATAAGTTCGCCGGATACGGCTTCAACAAATCTCACGCCGCCGCCTATGCGCTACTCGCATATCAGACCGGCTGGCTAAAGGCGCATTACCCGGAAGAATTCTACGCTGCATCGATGTGTTTCGACATGCACCAGTCGGAAAAGCTGACGATCTTCGTCGATGATGCGCGGCGCTATCCGGTTGCCAATAACGAAGGAGGCGGCGGAGTTGAAGTCCTGCCGCCTGATATCAACGCATCCGAAGCGCGCTTTACCGTGCAACAGACCGATCACGGATATGGCGTGCGATATGCCTTGGCGGGCATCCGCAATGTCGGTGAGAAGGCGATGGAGCAGATCGTCGCCGAGCGCGAGGCGAATGGCCCGTTTGAGAGCCTGAAAGACTTGTGTGAGCGGCTGCCGCAAGGCTCCATGAACCGGCGGCAATTGGAAGGCCTGATTTGCGCAGGCGCGCTAGACGGGCTGGAGCCAAATCGCGCACTTCTTTACGCCAATGCCGATATGCTTTTGGCGGTGGCGGATGCGGCTATTCGGGAGCGGTCCAGCGGGCAGGCGGCCCTGTTTGGCGGGGACAACGCGCCAGACGAAGAGCTGCGCCTTGCCCCGACAGAGGCATGGTCGCGCACCGAACGCATGGCGCAGGAACGCGAGAATTTCGGCTTCTATTTCTCTGCGCATCCCGTCCAGCAATATCGGCAGGCGGCCTCGGCACAGGGCGCGCGCACCTATCAGAACATCATGGAGGCGGGCGCTCCGTCAGGCGGGCGCGGCACTGCGGTGATCGCGGCGATGGTCGAAAGCGCCAATAAAGGCCGCACCAAGCGCGGCGCGGAGTTTATCCGCGCAGATTTCTCTGACACTTCGGGCCAGTTTTCTGCCGCGTGTTTCGAAGAATCGCTCGTCTCTGAATTTCAGCGTTGGGCGGCAGAGGGCGAGTGCGTGCTGCTGAGCGTGGAGCTCGACTCCCCCAATCCGGGCGAACCACCGCGCCTCACCGTGCGCGGAGCTAAGCCGATGTCCAGTGTATCGGGGCGGATACCGATGCGGCTTCAGGCGGACATTCTCAGCCCGCAGGCTCTCACCGATTTTCGGCTGTCACTGGTCGAAGGCTCTGAAGCGCCCGGAGAGGTAGTCGTCCGGCTCGCGATGGAAAGTGGGGAGAAGGCGCTGGTCAGGCTTGGCACGTCGTTTCAGCTCGATGGCGAGCTGGCCGAGCGGATCGGGGATATTCCGGGGATCGAGAATGTCCGGTTAGAGCCCGTGCGCGGGGCCGCGAGGTTGAAACTTGTGGCCTAGATTCCCAAAGCGGGATCGTAGCTGATCTCGACCGGACGTCTGCTTTGTTGACCGACGATATCCAATACCGGATGCGCAATTGCGGTTTCGGGAACCCCGCGGATCACCAGATAGGCGCTGACAGCGGCGGTGCGGCGCAGGGCCAGCGCCCTCTTGCGGGACGACGAGCCGGCACTATCGGAGCGTCCCACCAACATCAGCTTGGCAGACCCGCAGCGATCATAGGTGCTGACTGTGTCTTCCAGCGCGGTTTGCACCCGCGTGGATATCGCTGCCTGATTGACGTCAAACACCGCTACGGATTGTCCCGTTCCACACGCGGTTGCCGGTGCGCGAATGCTCCGGCGTGCGCCCATGCGCGGCGCAGTCACCGCATCGCGACTGCTTGACCGGTCGTCAGGCGTGAAAAATCGCAGATCATACGCAATCGCAATATCGCCATCGCGCTCTTCCGCCTGAACCGGTGCCGGCACAGCGAGGCAGATCCCGAGGCATGCCGCCAGAAAGAGTGCGTGTGTCATCGTGTATTCCCTCGAACCGAATTGCATGGGCATGGGTAGGGAAAATGAAATCCCGAGGGTGGCTCATCTTGCATGCTTCCCACGATGATACACACGCGCGGCGCAATCTTATCGCAGCTGCAATTCGCTTTGCCCGATTGCCAATCCGGACGAGTGGCGGCATTGTCAATTACTAAGAGAGACTGGCGGTTTCGGGCCGCCTTGCCAATTGGAGAGAAACAACAATGCTTGGAGCCATGCAGGACTGGACCATGCGCGTGACGCATGTGATCGATCACGCCGCGCGTGAAACCGGAACGCGCGAGATCGTGACGCGGTGGGCCGATGGCAGCGAAACCCGCACCGATTGGGCGGGCATCCGCCGCGATGCGCTGAAAATGGCGCAGGCGTTGCAGGCTTTGGGCGTCAAGAAGGGTGAAAAGGTCGCGAGCCTCGCGATGAACCATTCGCGCCATCTGGTCAGCTGGTATGGCGTCGCGGGGATGGGCGGCGTGCTGCACACGGTGAACCCGCGCCTGTTTGACGATCAGCTCGAATATATCGTCAACCACGCTGAGGATAAGGTGCTGTGTTACGATGCGGCGTTTCAGCCGATCGTGGACCGGATGAAGAGCCGTTGGACCACGGTTGAGCACTACATTTGTTACGATTCCGGTGAGCATGCACCGGCATTCGAGGACTGGATCGGCGCGCAGGATGGCGAGTTTGAATGGGTCGCGGGCGAAGAGCGTGATCCGTGCATGATCTGCTATACCTCCGGCACGACGGGCAATCCCAAAGGCGTGCAATATGAGCACCGCTCCACCGTGCTCCACGCCGTGGCTGGCCTGCAACCCGCGACCTTCAATTTCAGCGGATCGTCCGTCATGCTGCCCGTGGTGCCGATGTTCCACGCGGCCAGCTGGGGCCTGCCCTATGCCGGCGCGATGGCGGGGGTGAAGTTCGTCTTTTCCGCCGTCAATGATCCAGCCGTGCTGCACGAATTGATGCTGCGCGAAAAGGTGACGGACAGCGCGGGAGTGCCGACCGTTTGGCTCGCTCACTTCCAATATTGCGATGCAAACGGGCTGGATCTGCCGCCGTTGAAAGCGGCGACGATTGGCGGGTCTGCCTGCCCGCGCTTTATGATCGAGCGGCTGATGAAGAACGGCACCCGCGTTCAGCACGCATGGGGCATGACCGAAACATCGCCCATCGGCACGGTTGGCGGGCCGACCTGGAATTGGGATGAGCTTTCGTTCGAGGAAAAGGTCGACAAGACCGCGATGCAGGGCCGCCCGATCTTTGGCGTGGAGCTGCGCACCGTTGATCTGGACGATATGACGACGCCGCTGCCGCGCGATGGCAAGACATCGGGCGCGCTCCAAATTCGCGGGCCATGGGTGATAAAGCGGTATTTCAAGGCAGAGGAAGACGCGACCACGCCCGATGGCTGGTTCGATACCGGCGATGTTGGCATCATTCATCCCGATGGCACGCTGCAACTGACCGACCGGACCAAGGATGTGATCAAATCGGGCGGTGAATGGATCAGCTCGGTCGAGCTGGAAAATGCCGCCGTGGGTCACCCTGCCGTGGCCGAGGCTGCATGTATCGGGATGCCGCACCCCAAATGGGATGAACGCCCGGTGCTGTTCGTCGTCAAAAGCGAAGGCGCTGAGCTGACCAGCGGCGAGGTGATCGAGTATCTCAAACCGCAGGTCGCCAAATGGTGGCTGCCCGATGCGGTCGAATTTGTGGACGATATCCCGCACACGGCCACGGGCAAGATCAGCAAGAAAGACCTGCGCGACCGCTTCAACGATTACCAGTTGGAGGCCTGATTGGTGCCCGATCCTGTCTTCATCGACCCTTCGCCGGCCAATTTTCAGGCGTTCAAGGATTTACCCCGCGATGAGCCGATCAACATGCTCAATCTGTTGCTTTATCGCGATCATGCCGAGTATCCGCATGGCCATGACCATGCGGGCAAGGGCTGGACGGGGCGGCGGGCCTATAAGGAATATGGCAAAACCAGCGGGCCGATCTTTGCGCGCGTGGGCGGCGAAATCAAATGGCGCGGCGCGTTTCAGACGATGGTGACAGGCCCGGATGATCGCGCATGGCACGATGGTTTCGTGGCGCAGTATCCCAACGCGGGCGCGTTTTTTGAGATGATCAAAGACCCCGATTATCAGACAGCCGTCGTCAACCGCACCGCTGCCCTGGTGGACAGCCGCCTGATTCGCTTTGCTCCGGGCGAGGTTGGCGGGGGCTTTGGGTGATATCTAGCGTTTGGACATCACGTTTCGGCGGTGTCGTCGCGGTTGTAGAGATATCCGACGAAGTAGCCCAACGACGCTTCCCATAGCTCGATCTGGCGGCTGTAATTTGTCTGCGTGATGCCACCGTCAGCAATCACATAAAGTCTTACAGAGATGTTTCCGTCTTCCGGATCGCGATAAGCCCTGCCGAAATTTTGGCGATAATTGTATTCGGTGATCGCTGCATCAACGTCCTTGTCCGAAGCCGATGAGGGCTTTGCGAACGTCGCGAGGATGGACGTTCCAAAGCAATTTTGTTCAAACCCCTCCTCGTCGCAGGCCAAAAGCGCGGCATTGGCCCGAAGCCCACCTTGAAGATCGAGATTTAACGAGCCGCCGCTAGGATGGTCGGAATATGCAATCTCGTTTTCGCTGAGCGCCCGTTTTAGATCGTCACGCGTGAAGGTTTCGAGGGTGTCGTTTTGCTCCGTCCGTGCTTGCGGCATCGCATCTTGCGCAATTGCGATTGCCGGATGAAGGGCGAAAGCGCCAAGAACACATAGGGCAAAGCAGTTTGAAATACGGAGCATGATCTTTCCTTAAATTCTTCTTGTCGGCCGATGTGAGCCTATCGATTATCCGCCATCCACCCCATACAACATCCGCTGATACGCCTGAACACTCTCCCCAAACAGGGCCACGCGCACCGCTAGGTTTGCCATCGTGATGCCACCGTCGAAGATCACATAGGCCTTCACCACGTGCTCTCCCTGATCGTTGATGACGACGGAGGCGAGGTTTTGCTCAAGCCCGAATTGGCGGGTTGCGGCCTGCGCGCGTTCGGGAGAGACATCATCGGGGCGCGAGAAATAGCCGAGCAGGATCAGGCCTTTGCACGCGCTCTCTTCCGCATCGCCCTCACTACCGTCGTCTATACAGGCCATGCGCCGGGCAACGCCGCGCATTCCGTTGGGAAAGCCGACGCGCAGGGTGTTTTCCTCATCATCCAGCGGCGAGGTTGCGGCGCCGACCTCTGCGAGAACGGTTTGCAAAGTGGGTCCGTCAATTGCGTCAATCACCCGCGCGCCTTCAAAGCTGACTTGCGCAGCAGCAGGGGTGTCAAGACCCAGTCCGGCAATGGCCACCAAACCTATGAAAAAGCGTCTCATCCATATCCCCAACTCAGAGCCTTAATGGCTATCCGCGCTATGACCGGCGCGCAAGTCTCACCTCACAACAGTCGCAGCTGGCCACCCATTTCCGGCGGGCGAAAGCGGGTGCAGTCGAGTTCGAAGCGGTGTGCACTCTTACCCAGACCAATCCCAGCACGCTTGCAGGCGATGCGGAAACGGCTGCGAAACAGGTCCGCCCAAACGCCGGTCGGCTGCATTCGGGTGAAGAAGTCGGGATCGTTGTCGCGGCCCTTTCGGATTGAGCGCACGATGCTCATCACTTTTCCCGCGCGCTCAGGGAAATGCACGTCCAGCCACTCGCGAAACAGCGGTGCAACTTCGTGCGGCAGGCGCAGCGGGATCCAGCCGACGCTGGGCACGCCGATATCGGCGGCGCGCGCCACGATTTCCTCCATAAATTCATCGGTGATCGCTGGAATGATCGGAGAGATCGAGCAATGCGTCGGCACGCTGCGCGCGGCCAGTTCCTTGAGCGCGGCGAGACGCTTGGTAGGCGCGGCACAGCGCGGCTCCAGCTTGCCCGAAAGCGTTGGATCAAGGCTCGTCACCGAAATCGCTACCGCCACAAGGCGTTGGCGCGCCATCTCCTCCAGCAGGTCTGCATCGTGCAAGACCCGGTCAGACTTGGTCGTGATTGTGACAGGATGCCTCGCCTCCAGACACACTTCGAGCACGTCGCGCGTGATCCGGTAATCGCGCTCTATTGGCTGATACGGATCGGTGTTGGTACCCAGCGCGATGGGGCGGGGCGTGTATTTGCGTTTGTTCAGGGTGGCGCGCAGCAGCTCGCCTGCATTCGGCTTTGCAAATAGCTGTGTCTCAAAATCGAGGCCCGGCGACAGATCGTGATAGGCATGGGTGGGGCGGGCAAAGCAATAGACACAGCCATGCTCGCATCCGCGATAGGCGTTGATCGACCGGTCAAAGGGGATGTCGGGCGACTGGTTGAAACTGATGATTGTCTTGGGACGCTCCTCGGTGACGGTGGTGCGCAGCTTTACCGGCGGGCCGTCCAGCGTGCGCATATGATCGCGCCAGTCGCCGTCGGTCTCGCGCGAAACCAATCCGAAACGCGTGGGCACTGCGCTTGAAGGCGCTCCACGGCCTGCGACGGCATCTGGATGATCTGGCGGATTCATGCCCAGAACATTTATAGAACAAGTTAGCTGATGTCACTTGTTTTCGCTTTCCTACAGCGCGCCATTCAGAGCATCACGTGCGTGTGTTCACGACGCTATCCTCGCTTCTCGAAAGACTGTCTGCGGTTGCGGGGCAGGCGCAAAATGCTGCATTTTTGGGAAGAGCGGGTTTTGGGCCTGGACAGTGTGTCAGGTGTGTCAGGGTACTTGTGAATCGCTTTTGGAGAAATTCATTTTTGAATACGCTTGCTCTTGGAGACGCTTACTCTTGGAGGCGGGGCATCAGCTCCACGAAATTGCACGGGCGATTGCGCGCATCCAGCTGTTCGGCAAGGATACCGTCCCAGCCGTCTTTCACCGCTCCGTTCGATCCGGGCAGGGCAAAGATATAGGTGCCACGCGCTACCACAGCGCAGGCGCGCGATTGCACGGTGCTGGTGCCTATGGTCTGAAAACTGAGCCAGCGGAACAGCTCGCCAAAGCCGGGAATGTCACGTGCACCGGTAATGCGGGAGAGAGCCTCCGGCGTCACGTCCCGACCCGTCAGGCCTGTTCCGCCGGTCGAGACAATCGCGTCAATGTCGGGATCGTCAATCCAGATGTCGAAATAGGAGGTAAGCAGTTCGGCATCATCCTTGACGATCTGGCGCGCCGCCAGAGTGTGGCCCGCATCGGTGACGCGCTTGGCAAGGATATCGCCCGACGTATCGGTTTCGGGCGTGCGAGTGTCGGAAACGGTGAGGACCGCAATGTTGATCGGGATGAAAGTTTTGTCCTGATCAATCGCCATTGTGTCGTCCTTCCGTTGCTGTCAGTCGCGCTGCTCCAGCCGCGCTGTGCGCATGTTAGACATGACAGGGAATTGTGGCCACTGCCCTTGTGCAAGCGCGCGGCGGGAGGGAGACGGAACACCGGCGGCGCGCTCATACATCCAGTAATTGCGCATCACGATGGCAACATAACCGCGTGTTTCCCAATACGGGATCGATTCCATCCAAAGCAGCGGATCATCAAAATCGCGGATCTCGCTGTTCCAACGGCCAACTGGTGTCAGGCCCGCATTATAGGCGGCCATGATCTTGGGAAGCTTACCCTCGGTCGCGTAACTATCCCGCAGCATTTCAAGATGTTGCTGGCCATATGTCAGGTTGACCTCGGGATCGTTGAGATCGTCATAGCTCGCGCCAAGGTTCAGGCTGCGGTTATGGTCGCGCGCGGTGCCGGGCATGATCTGCATCAGGCCGCGCGCATTGGCGGGGCTGACGGCGGAGGCGCGAAAGTTCGATTCCTGCAAGGCGTGCGCGAAGGCAAGCGCCGGATCAACGCGCCAGCCGGTCTTGGGCCGCCAGCTTGCGACAGGATAGCGCAGCGAAGGGTCAGCCTGCATGCCATAAGGCGCGTTATGCGCCATGAAGAGCTGGGTCGAGGGCAGGCCCAATTCACGGGCGAGGCGAGCGAGCGAGGCATATCCGCGCGCATCGCCGGTGCGGGTTTCGTGGCGGAGGACTTCGTCGGCGAGAGCCGGGCGGCCGATCTCCATCAAAGCGGCGGCGATGCGGATATTTGGCCGGTCGGAAAGCGCGCGCCAGTCGCCATTGCTAAAGCTTTCGGTGACTCCTGTCGCTTTCGGTTCGAGGCCCAACTGATCGCTGGCGAGCATCCCGTACAATGTCTCGTCATAGCGGGCGGCTGCGTTGAGATGCTTTTGTGCTTGGCCAGGCTCACGGCAGCGAACAAGTGAGCGGTGCGCCCAGTAATGCGCGGCAGACGTGAGTTCGGGATTGGTCGATCCCGCCGCCGCTTTGGCAAAGGCTTCGCCAGACAGGGCGCAATAGCCAAGCCGCCATGCAGCAAGGCCGGCGACCCATTCGCCTTCGGCTACCCACGCGCCGCTGCCCTGCTGGGCAACGGTTTCTGCGAGCGCCAGAGCGTTCTCGTCATCGTTCTCGATGTAGAAGCTCCAGGCGACGCGTTGACGCCATTCGGCGCGGGCCGCTGGGCTAAGTTGAGCGTCAATCTCGACCAGCGTGGCATAGGCGCCTTGCGGATTGTCGTTCTTGATCGCGGCAAGAATGGCCGAGCGCGCGGATGCGGGCAGTGTACCGTCATTCACAGAGCGCGGACGGATGCGTTTTGTTGCGGCGGGCTGGCGGCGGAAGCCCCGTGTGCCAGGGAATGTCGGCAGGTCTTCAAGGCCCCGATTGGCACCCATGCGGCCCAATTGTTGGGACTGAGGCAGGTGCACACCAGCTTCGAACCAGAGCGCGATTTTTTCGCCGCTTACTTTCGGGCTGCGGGCATGGGTGTAATATTCGGCGCGGGCGGTCTGGTGGAGCAGGCCTTCGCGGGTGTTGTTGAGTAGGTCTTCGACGCTCTTCCAGTCCTGCGCGTCGATGGCTGAAAACAGGCGCCGGTAGGTTTGGCGCTCTTGATCGGAGAGCACTTGCGGCACCGCTGCGCTGACGCGCGCGGCATTATCGGCGCGATCATAATGCGCGGCCATGCTGCCTGAAATGGGCGAGGATTGAGCGGGAACAGGTGCAACAGCAATACAGGCAGCAGTGCCTACAAACAGAACGGGCACGGCGAACCGGGCCCTCGAAAGGAATTTCATCATCGCCTCGCCGACCATTCGATCCATCTCCGCCAAAACCGGGCTTTCAGCCGGGGCATATCCATAAGACTATCGATCCCCTCGCTCATCAGTGCAGGCGGTGTTGGCGAAATATGGTTGATTTCATGTAAAGATGTCTCAGCATTTGTTACATCTTGCGCTAGGAATGCGGCAAGTCCTGCTCCGAAAGCGATCAATCGTTTTGGTTGGACCAAAGCGATGTGATAGCGCAGGACGGCATCCATCCCGCCTGCGGCAATGGCGGCAGTGTCGGCCATGGGCGTGTGACGGGGCAGGGCAGAGGCGAAATAGACATCTTGCGCGGCAATGCCCATTGCCGAAAGGATATTCTCAAGCAAGCGGCCCTGCCGGCCGGAAAGCAGGCTGTGCATGTCGGTTTCCTCAGGATCCACCACAAGAACCATCAATTCAGCCCCGGCTTTGCCACGTGGCGGCACCCGTCCGCGTGGTCCGATGACGTCGAGACCGGGCGCGGACAGCCAGAATTCGCGGAAGGCATCCAGATCAGCTGGCGGGGTGTCCCCGAGAAAATCGACGCGCGGGCTATCAATTTTTCCAGGGGTATAGGTGGGGGCGCTTGCACGTTTTTGCGCTTCACCGGATGGTCCGGGTCCGGCCTCTTTGGTGGCATCTGACACCGTCTCTTCTTCGTCTGACAGGAACCAAGCCGTAGCGTCATCGGTAAAGTCATGGTCCACGCCAGCAGACCGCCACCACTCCATTGCGGCGGCAAGTTCTTCGGCAATCGGACCGGAAGAAGGGTTGTTTGGTGCGTTCATGGTCTTGCGCACAGGTCTTGACTGTCCCCGATCCGGTTAGCAAGTGAGAGTTCGACGAGATGCTGGGAATTCCTGCAAACAATAAATCTGGGATTGAAAGAGCTAATGACTGAACGCGAATCCATGCCATGTGACGTTGTGATCGTTGGAGGGGGCGTTGCCGGCCTCTCCGCTGCGATCAGACTGAAACAGTTGAATGAAGAGCTGGAAGTCGTCGTGCTCGAAAAGGGCTCGGAAATCGGCGCGCATATCCTTTCAGGCGCGGTGGTCGATCCCAAGGCTTTGAGCGAGCTGTTCCCGGACTGGCGCGACATGGATTGCCCCATGGCTGAGACGCCGGTTACGGACAATTGGCACTGGGTGCTGGGCAAGAGTGGTAAGACTTCGCTGCCCCACATAATGATGCCGCCACTGATGAGCAATCACGGCTGCTACACCGGTTCGCTCGGCAATCTGACCCGCTGGCTGGCCGAACAGGCTGAGGGGCTGGGCGTGATGGTCTTTCCCGGCTTCCCTGCCGCCGAAGTCATGTTCGATGACAAGGGCACGGTTACCGGGGTCATCACTCAGGATATGGGCATCGCCGAAGACGGCACGCAAAAGCCCGAATTTGAGCCCGGCATGGAAATACAGGCGAAATACACGCTATTTGCCGAGGGCGCGCGCGGCAACCTGACCAAGCAGATGAAAGCCAAGTACGACTTGGAGGCGAATTGCGAGCCGCAAGTCTATGGTCTGGGCGTCAAGGAATTGTGGGACATTGATCCTGACAAGCATGTGCCCGGACGCGTGATCCACACACAGGGCTGGCCCCTGTCGGAGAGTGGCACGTGGGGAGGGGGCTTTCTCTACCATCAGGCGAACGGGCAGGTCGCGCTCGGTTTTGTGACGGCGCTTGATTACAAGAACCCGTGGGTCTCTCCCTATCAGGAATTTCAGCGCTGGAAGACACATCCGGAGATCAAGGCTATCCTCGAAGGTGGTAAGCGCGTGTCCTACGGTGCGCGTGTCATCAATGAAGGCGGCTGGCAATCTGTGCCAAAGCTAGCCTTTCCCGGCGGCGCGTTGATTGGCTGTGCGGCTGGATTTGTAAACGTGCCCCGGATCAAAGGCAGCCACACCGCGATGAAGAGCGGTATGCTGTGCGCCGAGGCCATCGCTTCGGAAATCGAAGGTCAGGAAAGGCAGCCCGAGCTTCAGACCTATGAAAGCACCCTTCGCGAAAGCTGGATCGCGGATGAGCTGAAGCTGGTCCAGAATGCAGAGCCTGCGGTTGCCAAATATGGCGACGATATCGGTTCTCTGCTTGCCGGCGTCGACATGTGGATGCGCACGCTGAAAATCGGTCTGCCGATTAGTATGAAGCATCACGCTGATTACACCATGACAGGCCGCGCGGACCTTTATCCCAAGATCGAGTATCCCAAGCCCGATGGCGAAATCAGCTTCGATAAGCTGACCAATGTTGCCTACAGTTACACCAACCATGCAGAGGATCAGCCAGTTCACCTGCAGGTGAAGGACTGGGATCTTCAGCGCGAAAGCGAGCTTGAGGAATTTGGCGGGCCGTCTGCACGATATTGCCCGGCAGGCGTCTATGAGTGGATCGAGGAAGAGGGCAAAGAGCCCAAGTTCCAGATCAACTCGCAGAACTGCGTCCACTGCAAGACCTGCGACATCAAAGACCCCAACCAGAACATCAATTGGGTCACGCCCGAAGGCGGCGGCGGGCCTAACTATCCGAATATGTGATCCCTCCCACGACCGGGAGAGAGCGCATGATTGAGACCGCCTACGCCAAGATCAACCTTGCGCTGCATCTTCGGGCGCGGCGCGAGGATGGTTTTCACGAGCTTGAGACCCTGTTCGCCTTTGTTGATGCAGGGGACATTCTGAGCGCGCGGCCTGCGGATCAGGATCGGCTGGTTACGTTGGGCGAGTTTGCGGGCGGGATTGACACCCCGATGGACAACCTCGTCGCCCGTGCCCTCGCGACACTGCCACGGCCACGGGGGATCGACATTACGCTGGAGAAGAACCTGCCCGTTGCTGCTGGCCTTGGCGGAGGATCTGCGGATGCGGGCGCGGTGTTTCGCATTGTTGAACAAATGCACCGGCTTCCTGATGACTGGATGGAGCGTGCGGCCAAATTAGGCGCGGATGTGCCATCCTGCGTGCGGTCTGAAATGGCAATCGGGCGCGGGACGGGCACCGATCTGGAGCCGGTGGAGAATGATCTGGCGGGAACACCAGTGCTGCTGGTCAACCCTCGTGTGCCGCTGTCCACCGGGCCAGTGTTCAAGGCTTGGGACCAGCGCGATCTCGGACCGTTGCCAGAAGGCTCTGCGCACACGATCACTCTGGAAGGGCGCAATGATCTCGATACGCCTGCGCTGCTGCTGTGCCCGGTGATCGGCGATGTGCTTGAGGCATTGGAAAAGACAGGCGCTTGGCTCTCGCGCATGTCAGGATCGGGTGCGACCTGCTTTGCGCTGTTTGAAACGATGGAGGACAGGGAGGCTGCCGAAGCGCAGATTGCTGCGAATTTTCCGCAATGGTGGCGGCTTGGGGGGTGTTTGCGCTAAAGGGACCGCATGATTGATGGACAACCCTTTAAGCAAATCGGCGAATACCAACCCGGAAACCCCAAAGCGGCGCGAATTGTGTGCGTTGCGGACCATGCTTCTAACTTCGTCCCGGACGGGATCGAACTGGGCATACCGCCCGCATTGCTGGAAAAGCACATCGCAATCGATATCGGCGTTGAAGGTGTCGTTCAGCGGCTTGCGCGGCGACATGCGATGCCAGCTCACCTCGCCACCGTCAGCCGTCTGGTCGTGGACTTCCATCGCGAGGAGGAGCACCCGCATGTTGTCCCAACCGAGAGCGACGGTCATCTGGTTCCCGGCAATATCGGCGCTGACCTGGATATGCGCCTTGGCCAATTCCATCAGCCTTATCACGCAGCTTTGAGCAAGTTTATCGACGCGCAGGATCCTGAGTTGATCCTGTCGATCCACAGTTTCACACCGAAGCTGGAGACCAGCAGCGATGATCGCCCATGGGAGATCGCATTGCTCTATAATCAGGATGATCGCGCGGCGCGTCATGCTATCCGATTGTTCGGAGAGCTGGGACTTAACGTCGGCGATAATGAGCCTTATTCGGGCACACAGTTGAACGCGACCATGGACCGCCACGCAGAGGCGCATGGCCGCCCCTATTGCACGATTGAGATCCGACAGGACCTGATCGCGACCCGCGCTGAACAGGCGCGCTGGGCGGCGATGATTGCCGATGTTTCAGGAAGGGTTGCGCTGGCGTTGTCCTCAGGGCAGTGAACCGGAATTGCCGCGAAGAAAGAAAGATTATGTCCTCCCGCTTTGATAAAACGAAACTCCCCAGTCGTCACGTATCTTTGGGACCGGAGCGGGCGCCGCACCGGTCGTATTATTATGCGATGGGAATGACCGAGGAAGAGATCAATCGGCCCTTCGTAGCGGTGGCGAGCGCGGGCAATGATTCTGCACCATGCAACACCACGCTCAACCCGCAGGCGGACATCTGCCGCGATGGCGTGATTGAGGGCGGAGGCACGCCGCGCCGTTTCAATACCATCACCGTAACCGACGGGATCGCGATGGGGCATCAGGGCATGAAAAGCTCTTTGGTCAGCCGCGAAGTGATCGCGGACTCGATTGAGCTTTCAGTACGCGGCCACTGCTATGACGCGCTGGTCGGTTTTGCCGGGTGTGACAAAAGCTTGCCGGGCATGATGATGGCGATGCTTCGCCTGAATATTCCCAGCATTTTTGTCTATGGGGGCTCGATCCTGCCCGGCACTCATAAGGGCAAAGACGTGACCGTGGTCGATGTGTTCGAAGCCGTGGGTCAGCACGCGGCGGGCAACTGTCCTTTGAAAGAGTTGATCGCGCTCGAAAAAGTCGCGTGCCCAGGCCATGGCGCATGTGGTGGCCAGTTTACGGCCAACACTATGGCTTGCGTGGGTGAGGCAATCGGATTGTCATTGCCAAACAGCAATATGGCTCCTGCTCCTTACACTTCCCGTGAGGAAATTGCGGTGGGTGCGGGCAGGCAAGTGATGACGCTCCTGGAGCGTAATCTGCGACCGCGCGACATTTGCACGCGGACTGCGTTTGAAAATGCCGCGCGGGTGGTTGCGGCGACGGGGGGGTCCACAAACGCCGCCTTGCACCTTCCGGCAATGGCCTCCGAAGCGGGCATTGATTTCGACCTGTTCGATGTAGCCGAGATATTTAAATCAACGCCTTACATCGCAGACTTGAAGCCGGGCGGACGGTATGTCGCCAAAGACATGCACGAGGCTGGCGGGGTTTACATGGGCATGAAGACGCTGCTCGATGGCGGCTTTCTGGACCCGAATCCGATTACGGTCACGGGCAAGACCTTGGGTGAGAATATCGAAGAGATCACCTGGAACCCCGACCAGAAAGTCTTCTATGAAGTGACCAGTCCGATCACCCCAACCGGCGGCGTTGTCGGCCTCAAAGGTTCACTTGCGCCTGATGGCGCGATTGTGAAAGTCGCTGGCATGGAGCGCTTGCAATTTACTGGAAAAGCGCAGGTTTTTGATCGTGAAGAAGACGCGTTTGCAGCTGTTGAGGAACGTGAAATCATCGAAGGCAGCGTGATTGTGATCCGTTATGAAGGACCAAAGGGCGGTCCCGGGATGCGCGAGATGCTCTCCACCACTGCGGCACTCTATGGTCAGGGGATGGGCGAGAAAGTCGCTCTGATCACTGACGGTCGGTTCTCCGGTGCAACGCGCGGTTTCTGCATCGGCCATGTCGGGCCGGAAGCAGCCGAATGCGGCCCAATCGCTCTGGTTGAGGACGGTGACACAATCAGCATTGATGCTGAAGCAGGTACCATCGAACTGGAAGTAGACGAAGCGGTGTTGGAAGAGCGCCGCAAGGCCTGGACGCCGCGCACAAATGATTATCAATCCGGTACACTGTGGCGTTACGCGCAGAATGTCGGGTCGGCGCGTACAGGGGCTCTTACCCATCCGGGCGCAAAGGCTGAAACCCATGTCTATGCGGATATTTAGCGCCGCAACCTTAAGCACATTCGTTGTCGCAGGGTGCGCAGTGGAAAGCGGGGTTCCGGAGGGAGAGCCGGTGCAATGTGCATTGGATGGCGCGTCCGGTTTTTCAGCTAATTGCATTCTTGAGCGGACCGCCTCGGATCGTTTCGTGATCCATGATCCCAATGGTGGTTTTCATCGTTTCAGCTTTGATCATGATACCGGTGTGCTGACGATTGCCGATGGCGCGGAGGGTATCGCTGTGCAAGCGGGCGCCGATAACGGCATTGCAGAATTCGCAGTTGGTTCAGACCGATACCGTCTCAAGCTAGACCTGATTTCAAGTTCTGCCCAATGAGCGCCGCTCAAGTCCTGACCGCACAGCAGATGCGGGCGGCCGAGCAGAAGCTCTTTGATCGCGGGACAACCGTTTATGAATTGATGGAAGTGGCCGCGGGCGGAGCTGCGGAGTGGGTGCGCCGGGTTGCGGCCGGACGTTCAGTCACGGTCCTTTGCGGGCCAGGCAACAATGGCGGCGACGGCTATGTTATCGCGCGCACACTGAAAACTTCTGGTCTCGGTGTGCAGATCATCGCCCCGATTGAACCGAAGACTGAGGCAGCGCGGATGGCACGCAAAGCGTGGGCAGCCCCTGTTCTGACATCGGGCGGTGACATTCATGCCGATGTTTTCGTTGATTGCCTGTTCGGATCAGGTCTCGCGCGGCCTCTATCAGGGGAACACGCTTTGTTATTGCGCGATCTGGTCCAGCGTCACCGCTTCAGCGTTGCGATTGACGTGCCCTCGGGTATCGCTAGCGATTCTGGCGAGATACTGAACGAAAGGCTTCCGCAATTTGATGCGACGCTCGCTTTGGGTGCCTGGAAATTTGCCCATTGCAGCGCCGCCGCGCACACCTGGATGGGCGTACAGCGCCTTGTCCCGATTGGAATCGACCCCGTCGAGGAAGCGGCGCAATTGATCGAGCGACCGCAGATTAAAGCGCCCGCGTATGATGCGCACAAATATTCGCGCGGGCTGTGTGCCGTTATTGGTGGGGCGATGCGGGGTGCATCGCTCTTGTCGGCGAAATCCGCAATGCGTGCAGGGGCGGGCTATGTAAAGCTGTTGGGATTGGCCGATGGTTTTGTTGCGCCGGCGGGACTGGTTCGCGCTGACGGTCCTTTGGAACAATCATTGGCCGACGACCGGCTCCGGTCAATCTTGGTGGGGCCGGGATTGGGTCGGGACGAGGCTGCATTTGAAAAGCTGGCGCAGGTGTGGCGGACGGGCAAGGCGACGGTGATTGACGCTGACGCCTTGCATCTGTTGACACCTGACAGCCTCATCGCAGACGTACCGGTGATCGCAACGCCGCATGACGGCGAACTCGAAGCTCTATGCCGCGCATTCGGGGTGGTAGCCGAGGGCCGAATGGGCAAAGCGCAGGCTCTGGCAAATACCAGCGCGATGGTCGTCGTGGCAAAGGGGCCGGACACTTATATCGCTTCTCCCGATGGCCGCCTTTCAATCGCAAAGCCTGCTTCCAGCTGGCTTTCTGTCGCTGGAACTGGCGATGTGCTTGCAGGTATTATCGCAAGTCGTTTGGCCACGGGCGCTGAGCCATTTGATGCTGGGTGCGAAGGCGTGTGGTTGCATGGTGAAGCTGCGCGGCTGTGTGGAGCAGCCTTTACGGCGGACGACCTTGCAGCGTCGGTCTCCAATGCGCTGGAGTCATGTCTATGAGTGCTCCGGAAACGGTCCTCCGCATTGCAGCTAAGGGGGACGGCGTGACCTCCATGGGCCGTCATATTCGCGGCGCTGTGCCCGGCGACATGATCGCGGCAGGCGGTGCCATCAAACCGGGCCCCAATCGGGTCGAGGCACCATGCCGGCATTTCGAGAGATGCGGTGGCTGCCAATTGCAAAACGCAAATGAGGCCGCGCTTACCGAGTTCGTGACATCGCGTGTGCTCAATGCAGCGCAAGGGCAGCAGCTGGTGGCGCAAGAGATCATGGCGACGCATCTTTCCCCACCGCAAAGCAGGCGGCGGGCAACGCTTCATGGTCTGCGGACACAGAAAGGCGCGGTGCTGGGATACCGGGAAAGCGGGTCACACAAGATCGTCGATTTGCACGAATGCCCGGTTCTCGCCCCGGCCCTGACCGCGCTTTTCCCGTCCCTGCGGCGCTTCATTTCCAAGCATGGCGGAAAAGGTGACCTCACTATCGAGATGGCGTTGAGCGATCAGGGCGTCGATGTCAGCTTGGGCAATATCGTTTTGGACGGATTAGAGGCGACCGAAGCTGCGCTGGATTACGCCCGCGACGATGGTCTGGCGCGCCTTTGTATCAATCAGGGTTATGGACCGGAAACGGTGTGGGAGCCCGAGCCTGTCACGATCAGGCTGAGCGGGGTTGCGGTGCCGATGCCATCAGGCGCTTTTCTCCAGGCCACGCAGGACGCGCAGGAGCGTCTGGTAACCGATGCGTCTGACTGGCTCGAGGGGGCGGGGTTTATCGCCGATCTCTTTGCAGGGCTTGGCACGTTTGCGTTCGGTCTTCGCGCGTCTGGACTGGGTTCTGGCCGGAAGGTTCTTGGCGTAGAGGCAGACCGTGCGGCGCATCTTGCGTTCAAATCGGCAGCCGGGCGTGCAGGAGGGGGGCTTCATGCCCTTCACCGGGACCTGTTCCGCAACCCATTGCAGCCCGACGAGCTCAATCGCTTTGATGCCGCCATTCTCGATCCACCTCGCGCTGGCGCCAAAGCGCAGATCGAACAGATCGCGCAAAGCGAGCTGGAGCGGGTGGTCTATATCAGCTGCAATCCGTCAAGCTGGTCGCGCGATGCTGCAACGCTTGCGAATGCGGGCTTCAGTCTGGAGAAACTGCGTCCTGTGGGCCAGTTCCGCTGGTCCACGCATGTGGAGCTGGCGAGCCTTTTCACCCGCTGATCAACTGCGCAGAGCCTTCAGCACTTGCGCCTTCAACCATTCGCGATGCGCAGGCTCGACATAAGAGTGCCCAGCCCCTGCACAACGAGATATCCTCGGGTCATCCGCATCCCAATTCGCCTCGAAAACCTGCGCGGTCCTGTCACCTGTTGCAAGCAGGATGCTGACCTGGCCTTCATAGGGTCTGAGCGCGTTTCGGAGTTCATCGGCAAGGCTGCTTGGCTCAGGCGCTGATTGCGCCGATTTTAACAACCCATGAGCCAGCTTGCGCAGATCGACCCCGCCGGTCAAAAGCCTCGCCACTTCGCGCGGATTTCTTAGCTTTTGTGCATAGCGTTGCCGGATCGCGGCGGGAGGCGGAGTGCGTTGTTCGCCCGATGGCGTGTCCCCCATCGTCCATGGATTGGACAGGACCAGTCCATCGAAGCCTTCACCTCCGGTCAGCATCAGCGCCGATGCGGCGTCACAATTTCCGAAAGCCACGATCCTATCGACATCGGGTGCGAGTGCCATGAAGGCCTCTCTGGCTGAGGCAATATCGCGCCGTGATGAGCGGTGTCCCCGGTTTTCGCCTTCACTGTCACCGACACCGCGCCGGTCGAAACGGAAGACGGGAAAGCCTGCCCGTGCAATCGCGGAGGCGAGCCGGGCTTGGCCAGCGAAGGCGCCGCTGCGTATTTCATTGCTGCCGCTCACAATAAGAAGCCCCGTTTTTCCGGGTGCGGTATCGAGCGTGCCGGCCAGTTTGAGACTACCACAGGCAAAGGTGGGGTGAAGGCGGCTCACTTGGCGCTGTCCTCATCCGGATAAAGGTCGGCTAGGATCAGCTCTGCAAGCGCTTCCGATTGCTCTGCAGACTCATCTGGCTCGGCGCGCAGCCACAGACCAGACCCGCCCAATTGCACTTGGTCAATAGCGGTACGGGGGCCGGGCGCTACCGCCTCGGCTGTATCCAAATCGCAGATCATCTGCGCACCCAAAGGCCAACCGGCCAAGACCAGTCCCTCCCTCCGGCCATACTCCAGCAACTCGTCGCGTGTCTCGTGTATCGCTGCCTCCCGACCCGCAAGCACACGTGCCCGCAGCATTTCGCGAAGGGTCTTGCTTCCTGTTGTCGGGGCGTATTTCCAACCAGGCAGGTCGCAGGGGCCGATCAGGTCGCCCGCTCTAATCGTGAGGCAATGTGTGGCGGCGAAGCGCAAGGCTGATGCCTGTGCCGTCCGTCTCCACGATTGCAGTGTCTGACTATCAAGGGCCGCCAGGCTCTCATTGCAGCCGGGCATATCGGGCAAGGCTGTGTCGACGCCGTTCTCATCGAGCCGCCGCATCACCTCAACGGTAAAGCGGCGCATCTTGTTGGCTTCATCGAACAGGGCTGGCAAAACCAGAACCCTGTGTTTGCGCCCTTCATCAAACGTCAGCCATTGTTCTTCGGGCGAGGGCAGGTCGCCGACTTTCGGGGGCTGCCAGCTTTCGATAATCATGGAGCAGGCCGCATCTGAGGCGCCCGCACAGCCTCAGCCTTCCGTGAGCTTTGCTTCGACGAATGCCAGAAGGCCGCCAAAAGTCTCAAGCATCTCGCCATCGACATCATCATCCTCAATAACGATGTCGAGCCGATCTTCTATTTCGGTTAGCAGACCTGCAACAGCCATCGAATCAAGCTCTGGCAAGTGTCCGAAGAGCCCTGTTTCCGCCGTGAATTCCTCGGCATCTGCCGCATCAACACCCAGCACATCAGCGATGATGGATTTGAGCTGGGCATCAATCGCGGCGTTGCTCATGCGAACATCAGTTGCGCTGTCTGCAGTGTCATTTGCAGGCGTTTGCTGTGCAATCGGCGTGCTGTCGATGACCATGGCGATCCCTTTTTTAGCCATTCTATGTGGGCTATTCGTACAAATCCCCTACGGAAACAGGGGCTGTGCGGTTCGCCTGATGATTGGGCGGCGGGCTTAGCTATCCCATGGGCGCGGTGCAAGCTTCGGGATGTTTGCGTGACGAGACCGTCTCAGAGCGAGCCGTCCAAGATCGACCCATCCTCGCCATTTGCGCATGTCAATACAGTCGATCTGATACCGGGGGCGAGTAGCCTCCATCCAGTCCGCCTTATAGGGTTCGTCGCCTGTACCGAAGTCGATAAGGGTGACCCGGTCACGGTCAATCACATGTTCGAATAAGGCCGCTGAGAGCGTTGTGCCCGCAGACAGATTGCGGTGGCTCTCCAGATGCGCGAGCTTGTGGATGTAGGCGATGCCGTTCTCCACGGTCCAGAATTGGGCAGCGATAGGCGCGCCTTCATGGAATGCCAGCCCCAGGCGCAACCGTCCGGCGGCCCCTTCGGCTCTTGCAAAAGCCCTTAGCATAGCCGGCTCGCACTCGGTCGGTTTCCAGCTCGCGTCGTAGATATATTCGTATTGGGACCAGCTTTGCGCATCGAAGTGGTCGAGAACGCTCACATCAACTTTTTTACGCTTGCGTTTGAGCGTGGTGCGCAACGGACCCGGGCGCGAGGCCCAATAATCGGCAAAATTGCGGCCCTGCACTTCAAGAACATGATTGGCATCGCATCGGCTGACTTCGACCCGCCAGCCCGCATTTGCAAAAGCAGTGGCAAGCCGAGTGGCCGAGCCATCCTCGTCAGGCACAGGCGCGAGGGTTACCCGGTGGCCGCGGATGCGCAGGTTTCTCGCAAGTTGGCCGAGCAACCTGTCGCCATTTTCGTTCTTCGGCGCAAGCTGACGCCAGCTAAAGCTGTACCAGTTGCGCAACGGAGTAATACGCCCATTCGTTTCAGTAAGCGCAAGTGCCACCGCAGCCCCATTATCCTTCGCCACAGCGATAAGCGGTTGCAGCCCGGTCTCTGTCAATAAAGCATACCATTCAGCGCGATCAAACGGCGCAGCGACACACGTCGCTCCGCTGCCGCGATCAAACATCTCTTGCAAGACGTTAACGCTATCGTGATACCGCGCTTCAATCACGACCAAGACTGCTCCTTCAGGAAACCAATGGCTCAAAGCCCCGATCCTACGCCCTTTCCCATCGATCATCTCGCCGAACGGGCGAGCGACCGGGGTATGGGCGATGCACCGGCTCTGGTGCTTCGAGACAAGGTGCTTAACCACAATGCGTTAAGACGCCGTGTCGCTGAACTGGCCGGATGGCTTGCCGATAAGGTGCCGGAGCGAGGGGCGCGCGTGGCGACATGGGCCGCCAAGGGTGAATTGACGTGTCTGATGCCTCTGGCAGCTGCGCGGGCGGGGCTAGTGCATGTGCCGATAAACCCACTGCTCAAGCGTGCTCAGGCGGCATATATTATCGCGAATAGCGGGGCGCAGATGGTCATCGGGACAAAGGCACGCGTTGCGTCCCTTGAAACGGGCGACTTGCCAGAGGATTGCGCTGTCGTCGAGGAACGCGCGGCTTTGGACGCTGCAACGGCGTCGCAATTGAGTTTGCCGGCTTCTGCCGCTGACACTGACGAACTTGTCGCAATACTCTACACCAGCGGTTCAACCGGACAGCCTAAGGGAGTGATGTTGAGCCATGCCAATCTGTGGCTCGGCGCAGTCAGCGTAGCTGATTACCTCAGACTGGCAGCTGACGATGTGACGCTGGCAGTGCTGCCATTGTCATTCGACTACGGCCAGAGCCAGCTCCTTTCGACGTGGTATGCAGGTGGAAGTGTTGCACCGCTGGACTTTCTGTTCCCGCGCGATGTGGCGAAGGCGTGTGCGAAGCATGGCGTTACGACGCTGGCGGCCGTCCCGCCGCTATGGACACAATTGACCGAGATCGACTGGCCTGCCGAGGCCTCTGCGCTCTTGCGGCGGCTCACCAATAGCGGAGGAGCTTTGACCGAGGAGTTGGTGAAGGACTTGCGGTCGATCTTCCCGCGAGCGGACCTGTATCCGATGTATGGTCTGACCGAGGCGTTTCGTTCAACCTACCTTGACCCGGCTTTGGTGGACACGCATCCAACCTCCATGGGAACAGCCATACCCTTTGCCGAGATTCTGATCATCAATGACTATGGTGAGGTTGCCGGACCCGATGAAGAGGGTGAGCTTGTTCATTGCGGCCCATTGGTCGCGCAAGGATACTGGCAAGACCCGGAGCGCACAGCGCGCAGATACAAACCCGCGCCGCCTACTTCGCGTTACGGGGGAACGGCGGTTTGGTCAGGGGACCGCGTGAGACGCGCACCGGACGGCTTGCTCTATTTTGTCGGGCGGCGCGATGCGATGATCAAGAGTTCTGGCAACAGGATCAGCCCCCAGGAAATTGAAAACGCTGCTATTGCGCTTGATAGCGTTGCGGAGGCGGTGGCGCTTGGCCTGCCCGATGATCGCCTTGGCCATGCCATCCATCTGGTGGTGCGGGGTACCGGGGGAGTGGTGGAACACCAATCGTTGGTCACGTGCCTGGCCAAGCACCTGGGAAGCGAGCTTCCCAACTTCATGCAGCCCGCCATGATTCATTTTCGTGATACATTGCCGCTTAACCCCAATGGCAAGATCGACCGTTCCGCCTTGACGCGTGAGTTGTTGGAGGACGTACAATGACTAAACCTCTTGGCCCGATCCCGCCCGGTTTTGGTGTTTTGGATGGCGAACTAGCGATCAGCGGTAGGCGCGCAAGCGAACTGGTGGAAGAAGCGGGGCGAACGCCTCTGTTCTTGTATTCGCGTGAACGCCTCGATGCGCGCATGGCGCAGTTGCGAGCGGTGCTGCCGGAACGCATTGGCGTAAATTACGCGATCAAAGCCAACCCGCATCCATTCGTGATTGAGCACATGGAGCCGCTGGTCGACGGGTTCGATATCGCGTCATCGGGCGAATTGTCGCTCACGCAGGATGCAGGCATTGATCCTGCGCGTGTCAGTTTTGCAGGACCAGGCAAGCGCGATGATGAGCTGGAAGCCGCAATTGCGGCGGGCGTTACTCTCAATTGCGAATCCGAGGGGGAGGCCAAACGCTCGCTCGCAATCGGAAACAGGTTGGGCAAGGCGCCGCGCATGGCCATCCGGGTCAATCCCGATTTTGAGCTCAAGGGATCGGGCATGAAGATGGGCGGCGGGGCCAAGCCATTTGGTATTGATGCCGAGCGCGTGCCAGCTCTGGCGCAGTCGATCATCGATGCAGGCGCGGTGTGGCGCGGGCTCCATATCTTCACTGGCAGCCAGACCCTGAGTGCGGACGCCATTATAGAAGCGCAGGGCAACGTGCTGAAATTGGCCGCGGAATTGACGCAGAAAATTGGGGCGCCGCTGCCAAAGCTGAATATGGGCGGTGGCTTTGGCATCCCGTATTTTCCTAACGACACTGCGCTGGACCTTGTAGCGGTTGGTCAAGCGTTGACCGCCATGGCCACTGATCTCCCTCCCGAATTGAGCGAAACCGAATTGTGCCTTGAGCTGGGCCGTTATCTGGTAGGTGAAGCGGGCGTATATCTTACCCGCATTGTCGACAGGAAGGAAAGCCACGGCACGACCTATCTGGTTACCGACGGCGGGCTTCACCACCAACTCGCCGCATCCGGCAATTTTGGCACTGTCGTGCGGCGCAATTATCCCGTGGCCATTGCAACGGGTTTCGATGCGCCGGCAGATGATATCGTTAACGTAGTGGGCTGTTTATGCACCCCACTCGACAGGTTGGCTGATCAGGCGCTGATGCCGCGGGCGGATGTCGGTGATCTGGTCGCGGTATTTTGCGCTGGGGCCTATGGCGCAACGGCCAGTCCCTCAGGGTTTCTGGGCCATGGACCTGCTGCCGAGATGCTTGTCTGAGTACCAACTTTGCTGGTGTTAAGACCATCAAAACCGGCTGTCCCATAACGGGAAACCCAGGCGATTCCGTCACTATTACTAATATTATGTTCACCATTTTCAGCGAGAAAACCTGGGCAATGCACCCGCCCGGGTCAACAGGTCGCTCCTGCATCACGCGTCCGGGTCGGTTTGGTCAGACCAAGGATATCTATCAATGCCTCTTTCGCTGTCTTTTCCCCGGCTTGCCGGAATAGCGCTTACCACCGTAGCGCTTGGGACTTTTAGCGCCTGTGCAGGCGGCCCGAGCACCCAGTTACCACCTGCAACATTCAATGGAACAGCAACCGCGCCGACAGAAAACTACGTTTTGGGCCCGCTCGACAAGCTGACGGTGCATGTCTGGCGTAACCCCGAACTTAGCGCGGAGGATATTCAGGTGCGCCCGGATGGCCGGATCACCATCCCGCTTGTTCGTGACATGGTGGCCGTCGGCAAGTCCCCGACACAGCTTCAGAACGACATCCGCGACGAGCTGGTGAAATATATCGAGCAGCCGATTGTCTCGGTCATCGTCAATGAATTCAACGGCGCGCTGCCCCAGCAAATCCGTATTACCGGCGCCGGCGCCCGCCCTGCAGCTCTGGCCTATCGCGCCAATATGACGTTGCTTGACGCGATGATCGCTGTGGGCGGTCTGGGCGAATTTGCTGCTGGCAACAGCTCAACGCTGACGCGGTACGATCCCAAATCCAAAACCAACCGCGAATACCGGATCCGGTTAAAAGATCTTCTCAACAAAGGCGATGCGAGCGCCAATGTCGCCCTGAAACCGGGTGACACGATCTCCATACCGGAGAGCCGCTTCTAAAGGGCGCACCCACAGGATGGACGAACTCTTCGACGAGGTGCGCGCAGCGCTTTACACGGTCTGGCATCGCCGCTGGATCGCGCTGGGCGTTGCTTGGGCGATTTGCCTCGTGGGTTGGCTGGTGGTCGCGATGATCCCCAACTCTTACGAGTCGCGCGCCCGCATCTATGTGGACGTAGAGGATTACCTCTCGCGCCAGCTCGGTATTGCCGGGGATGGCAAGGAAGAGATCACGCGAGTGCGCCAGACGCTTGCGAGCAATGTGAACCTTGAAAAGGTGATCAAGGGAACGAAGCTGGGCGAGGGCATAACGGATCGCGGCCAGATGAATTCGGCCATCGATGCGTTGAGCGACAATGTTTCGGTTCGCAGTGAGGAAGATAATCTGTTCGAGATTTCGGCAAAGGTCGCCCGCAGTGACCTGAGCGACGCGGAGAACGCGGTGCTGGCGCGCAATGTCGTGCAAAAGCTGCTCGACATCTTTCGCGAAGAAAACATCGCGGGCAGCCGTGCCAACCTCAACAGCGCACTTTCACAGCTTGATGAGCAACTCGCAGAGCGTAAGGCTGAGCTGGAAACGGCAGAACAGCGTCGCCTCGAATTTGAAGTGCAATATCCTGATCTGGTTGGCGGGTCAGCGAGCCTTTCTTCCAAGATTCAGCAGATGCGCGCGGAAATGCGCGACATTGAGGCCGATCTTGCTGGTGCACTGAGTTCACTTGCCGCGCTGGACGGGCAGCTTTCGGGCACGCCGCGCACCATCGCCGGTGGTCCTGATGCTCTGGGTCCGCAGGCTGCTTTGCAGCGGGCGCAGGCGCAATTGGCTGAGCTTCGCGCACGCGGGCTGAAGGACGAACACCCTGATGTTGCCGCATCGGTGAAACAGATTTCGATCCTGCAAAAGCAGGTGGCCGCGCAAGGGCCTGGTGATGCAAACGGCACGCCAAATCCGGCCTATTCCTCGTTGTTGGCGATCAAGTCGGACCGTCAGGCCAATGTCGAGGCGCTGCAATCGCGCAGGGCGGCGTTGCAATCGCAGATCGCCTCTTTGATGGCATCGCAGGCGTCAGAACCTGCGGTTGCCGCCGAGGCAAACCGGATCAGCCGCGATTATGACGTGCTGCGCCAGAAATACGAAGAACTGCTGCAAAACCGCGAGGAATTGCGCACGCGCGGCGATGTCGAGGAAGAGACCAGCCAGTTCAAGTTTGACCTGATTGATCCGCCTGTCGTGCCCCAGAAACCGGCTGCACCGAACCGGCCGGTCCTGTTGCTTGGCGTGTTGATCATCGGCTTGGGATCTGGCGCAGCGATTGCCTGGGCGCTTGGCCAATTGCGGTCCACTTTCATGACCGCAAAAAAGCTGGAGCGGACGCTCGATCTGCCTGTCATCGGCACTGTTTCGAAAACCGTGTCTGAGACGGCAAGGGCCCTGTCGCGGCGGCGTTTGAAGCAGTTTGCTGGAGCAACGGCGGCGTTGGTTGGCGTGTTTGTGATCTTGCTCGCGATTGAGATCGTCTCGGTCGGAACAGTGGCGTGAGGGAGCAGGACATGACAAAACATACTCCCATCGACCGGGCCAATCCCACCCGTGCATCGCGCAGGAATTCTTCGCTGTTCGAGCGCGCGGATGCCGCGTTCGGGCTGGATGGAATGGGCCCGGCTGCGGTACCCTCGAACTTGCCCGAGAACGAAAACCACATGCAGCAAGCGGTGGACCGCGCAGCAGAAGCAGGTCTTCGCGAGCAATCGCCAGAGGCGGAGCCACAATATCAGGCCCGAGCGGGTGCTCCTCAGCCGCGTCCGGAACCGCGTGTAACGCTGTGTGGGCCGCACGCAAAGATCGACCGGGATACCCTGCGTAAGGCCGGGCTAATTGTGCCGGGAGACCCGGTGACCGGTTTGCTCGAAGAGTTTCGCATCATCAAACGCGAACTGCTTGCCGATGCGCGCGCCGCGCAGGATGCAAAGGCACAGCGTATCCTGATCTGCTCGCCGCATTCGGGCGATGGCAAGACGTTCTGCGCATCAAACCTCGCCATCGCTTTAAGCGCGGAACGTGATGTGGAAGTCCTGCTGATTGATGCAGACGTTATGAAGCCCTCTATCACCCGCCGCTTTGGTATCGGTAGTGAGCTTGGTTTCATGGACGCGGTTGTTGACCGTGGTCAGCGGCCCGAAGAGTTGGCGATGTCGACCGACATCGAAGGTCTTTTCATCATGTCAGCCGGAAGCAGCAGCGCGCGCGATGCTGAATATCTGGCCAGCGCGCGTACTGGACATGTGCTCGACCGGTTAACCCGCGGAGCGCCCAATCGGTTCGTCATTTTCGACACTCCACCCGCACTGGCGGCATCTCCTGCAGCAGAGCTGGCCAGTCACGTGGGGCAAGCGGTGCTTGTCGCGCGTGCCGACGACACCAGTCGTGCCGCACTCGAAGACGCGCAGCAACTCCTCTCTGCCTGCCCCGATATCAAACTGCTGTTGAATGCCGCCCAGTTCAGCCCGTCAGGTCGCCGTTTTGGCGAATATTATGGCGAGGAAAAGGATTGAACATGAACCTCACCTCTATCGGTTCAGCTTTGGCCATCGGCGCCGCGAGCATTGTTCTCGCCGCCCCTGCGGCTGCACAGGAGCGCGGCAACGAAGAGCGCGGGTCAAGGTTCGTCCAGCCCTATATTGAGGTCAATCAGGTGCTCACGGCAGAACTGACGCCGGGCGATGAGGTGCTGACCTTCACCCAGATTGCTGCGGGCGTGGATGCCAATTCGCAAGGTCGCAACGCATCGGGCTCTGTCTCGCTGCGGTATGAGCGCAATATCGGCTATGGCGATGCCATCGACAACGATACGCTGAGCGGCATCGCGCGTGGATCGCTCGCAATCGTCCCCCAAGCGGTCACCTTTGACGCCGGCGCGTTGGCCAGTCGTACGCGCATTGATGGCGGCGGCGGAGTGAGCAACAACCCGCTGGTTGCGCAGGACGCAGAAAGTCAGATCTATAGCGTCTTTGCTGGACCCACGATTGCCACGCGTGCAGGTGCTCTCGATCTCACCGCAAGCGCGCGGGTCGGATACAATCGCATCGAGGCCAATGACGCTGCCAACAATCAGGATGGCGATCCCATCGACGTGTTCGATGAAAGTGTCACCTATGCAGGACAGGTTCGCGCTGGAACGCGGGCCGGAAACGGTCTGCCCATCGGCATTGGTATTGGCGCAGGCGCGTTTCAGGAAGAGGTTGATAACCTTGACCAGCGTATCCGCGATCTCAATGTCCGCGGTGATGTGACAATCCCGCTCAGCGACAGTTTCGCGGTCATCGGCGGCCTCGGCTATGAAGATGTTGAGGTGTCCAGCCGCGATGCCGTGCGCGATGCCGATGGCGATCCGGTAATTGGCGATGACGGCCGTTTCGTAACGGATACGACACAACCGCGCCAGATCGCTTTTGAAGTCGATGGGCTGATCTGGGATGTGGGCGTCCAATGGCGTCCGAGCAGGCGCACATCCTTATCCGCCACTGTTGGTCGTCGTTATGGCTCAACCACCTATTACGGCAATTTCTCATATACCCCTGATAGCCGCAGCGCCTTCAGCGTTAATGTCTATGACGGGCTTACAAGTTTTGGCGGAGCGCTGAATAATTCGCTTGCCGGTGTCTCGACCGATTTCACCGCAGGACGCAACGCGTTGACCGGGGACTTTACGGGCCTCGTGACAGGAGGCGAGGGCGCAACCGGTCTTGGCTTGCTGGGTTCGATCCGCTCGTCGGCCTTCCGTGGCCGTGGCGGTAACATCAGCTATCAACGCCAGATTGGCCGTATGACCGCAGCGATTGCAGGTGGTTATGACCGCCGCACCTTTATCGGTGCCGAGAACACCGTGCTTGGCGAACTCGATGGACAGCGTGACGAAAGTTACTTTGTGAATGGAACCCTCACCAGTCCGATCGGGCAAAGCGGAACGTTCCTGACGAATGCTTATGTCAATTGGTTCAACAGCGACTTCAACAATTCGGACCTGACAGCATACGGCGCGTCGGCAGCTTATAACCGCGCGCTCACCAGCCGCCTGTCGGCCCGTGCTGCTGTGTCGGTCGACTATTTCGACAGTGAATTCACCGCTGACGACTTTGCCGCTGCCAGTGCGCTGGTCGGTCTTCGCTACGACTTCTGATATCCGGGGCTTAGAACAATGTATGAGCAATATTACAGCTTCACAGGGCGACCTTTCCAACTCACGCCAGACCCGCAATTCTACTTTGAAAGCGCAAGCCACAAAAAGGCGATGAGCTATTTGGGTTACGGGCTCAATCAGGGTGAGGGCTTCATCGTCATCACTGGCGAGATTGGCGCGGGTAAATCCACGCTGGTCGCGCATTTGATGGAGCGGATTGATCCCGCTGCGCTGACGGTCGCGCAGATTGTGACGACAGCGCTGGATGGCGAGGAATTGATCCATGCCGTCGCACAAAGCTTTGGCCTCGCCATCGAGGGCAAGGACAAGGCGGGAGCATTGGGAGCAATTGAACGCTTTCTTCAGGAAGAGGCGCGCGCAGGGCGTCGCTGCTTGCTGGTGGTGGATGAGTGCCAAAACCTCGACTTCACCGCTCTGGAAGAGCTGCGCATGCTGTCCAATTTCCAGCTTGGAGCGCATCCGCTCTTACAAAGCCTCTTGCTGGGTCAGCCTGAATTTCGCCGCACTCTCGCCAATCATCCCGATCTGGATCAACTGCGCCAGCGCATCATCGCCTCGCACCATCTTGATGCGTTGGATGCGAGCGAGGTCGAAGACTACATTCGTCACCGGCTGGAATATGTCAGTTGGCAGGGAGGCCCGGCTTTGGGTGAGGGGCTGTTGCCTGCGCTTTATAAGGCAAGCAATGGCATTCCGCGCCGCGTTAATCAGGTGATGAACCGCCTCTTGCTGCTTGGAGCGATTGAGGAGCGGGGGGAACTGACCACTGCCATGCTTGAAGCGGTCTGCGAAGAGATGGCGTCAGATCAGAACCGCGGGGCGGAAAAGGGCGCCGGCGCATTCCGCGTTGATGCCGATGCCGCCCCACAAGCGCCTGTTGCTTCGGCATCTGATGGCGTCCCGCCGGAAAAGGTTGCTGCGATGTTAGCCCAGCGTGACGAACGCACTGCCGAGCTTGAATCCGCGATCAGCGAGCTTCAGGCAGCGGGCGCTTCGGTCAGCAGTGGCTCCAGCAGCATCGCGCAGGCTCCCGATCCAGTTCTGGATGAGACACTTCAGCGCATCGAAAACCGTCTGGAAGAGCAGGAGCGTTCCTTTCGTCATGTTCTGACCATGCTGATTGAATGGCTTGAAGACGATAACTCTCGTGAGGCTGCATAAAAGTGGCTTTACCTAGCGACCTTTCAGATCAAGCTGGCGTTATGCCCTCGCGCGTCGTCAACGGGCTGTCCGTAGATGTTGAAGACTGGTTTCAGGTCGGCGCATTCGAAAATGTGATCGAACGCGGCGAATGGGGCGTCATCAGCACGCGTGTTGAAAGCAACGTGGATGCGATCCTCGATCTGTTTGCCGAAGCCGACGTGTGCGCCACTTTCTTTACGCTAGGCTGGGTTGCAAAACGCCATCCGCGCATGATCCGGCGCATCGCTGATGCGGGGCACGAAGTGGCTAGCCACGGTTATGATCACGCGCGCGTGTTTCATTTCGACCGCAAGTCTTTTGGACAGGACATTGCAAAGGCCCGCGCTATTCTTGAGGATTGCTCTGGCCAGCAAGTGACCGGATATCGCGCGCCTAGTTTCTCGATTGATCAGCGCACGCCCTGGGCTTTCATGGAACTGGCAGAGCAGGGGTACGACTATTCCTCCAGTGTCGCGCCGATCATACATGATCATTACGGCTGGCCCGAAGCACCTCGTTTCGCGTTTAAGCCCCTCCCTTGCTCCGATCTGGTGGAACTCCCGGTTACAACCGCAATTCTGGGCGGCAAACGTGTCGCAGCGGGGGGCGGCGGGTTTTTCCGTGTGCTGCCCTATGGCTTTTCGCGTTGGGCAATCCGTCAGGTCAACCGGCGTGAAAAACGCCCTGCGATCTTCTATTTTCACCCATGGGAAATTGATCCCGGTCAGCCCCGCGTTCCCAATGCTCCGATGCGTTCAAGGCTAAGACATTATACGGGATTGGAGAAAATGGCTGACAAGCTGCGCGGTCTTGTGGGCGATTTTGGCTGGGGCCGCATGGACATGATTGCGCAGGGCGAAGCAGATCGCGCCGTCGCATTTCCGGTTTATGGAACCGACCGGAGCGGGATTGCCGCATGAATGCTCCCGTCGCCATGAACCATATCGTCACCTTGGCGGACCTGTGTGATAGCCGCGTCGCTGAACGGATCGAAGGGTTTGTGGCGGAACAACGCGCGAGCCTGTTTCATCGGCCTGCATGGTTGCGCGCCGTTGAGTTGGGCACAGGCCAGCGTGCGTCCGGCTTAATCTGTGAACGTTTGGGCGTCATCACAGGTTGGCTACCAATCACGCAGGTGCGCTCGGCTTTGTTTGGCAACGCGCTGGTCTCAAGTGGGTTCGGTGTCGGAGGTGGCATCGCTGCCGAGAGTGAAGAGGCAACGACCGCCCTATCAAATGCAGCGCAGGATTATGCGGCTGCAAATGGCTTTGCGAGCATGGAACTTCGCGGCGGACTGGTCCCGGCAGGCGAAGGCTGGCAGCGATCGGACCACAAACACTGCGGATTTGTTCGTGACCTGGCCGAAGATGACGAGGCTCAATTGATGGCAATCCCGCGCAAGGCACGCGCCGAAGTGCGAAAAGGCCTGAAGAACTACCTGCCGATGCGTGTGGGCCGATCACACGACGATCTGCGCGCGCATTACGCCGCCTATTCCGAGAGCCTTCGCAATCTGGGCACTCCGGTTTTTCCAGCGAAGCTGTTTCGCGCGATGCTGGAAACCTTCCCGGATGACAGCGATATTCTTACAGTTTTCCATGATGGTTTGCCAATTGCGAGTGTGCTGAATTTTTACCACAATGGTGCAGTCATGCCATTTTGGGGCGGCGGCGGATTTGCAGCGCGCAATGCCCGTGCAAACGAACTCATGTATTACGAACTGATGCTGCATGCCCGTCGCAAGGGGATGACCCAGTTCGACTTTGGCCGCTCAAAGACTGATAGCGGGCCATATAAGTTCAAGAAGAATTGGGGCTTTGAGCCAAAGCCTTTGGTTTACGCATCATGGACTGCGCCGGATCATCCGCCACGCGACATTGACCCGACCAGCGAGGCCTACAGCCGCAAGATTGAGCTTTGGAAGAAGCTCCCGCTGCCGATTGCCAATACGATCGGACCGTGGATTGCGCGCGGTCTGGCGTAAGGACGGCGGGGCGTGAGCGAAATCCTGTTTCTGGCCCACAGCGTGCCTTTTCCGCCCAATCGCGGGGACAAGATCCGCGCATATCACCTGTTGCGTAAGCTGGCCTCGCTTGGCCCGGTGCATCTCGGTTGCTTGTCCGAGAATGCCGAGGATCGCGGATCAATCAGTGAGATCGATCAAGTCGCAGCAAGCCACTGCGTCAGTAATCGCCTCAAGCCATTAATTCTGGCTGGTGTCGAAGCCGTCTTGGCCGGAAAGCCTGTGAGTCTCACCGCGTTTCACAGCGCGCGGCTTGAAAAGTGGGTGCGCAAGACGATTGCGCAGCGGCCGATCAGCGCCATCGTCGTTTTTTCCGGACAGATGGGCCAGTACATACCCGAGGGTTTTGCAGGCCCGGTTGTTGTCGATCTGTGCGATGTCGACAGTGCGAAGTTCGAAAGCTACGCCGAGGCTGGAGAGCGTGTCTGGCTCAACGCCCGAGAAGCCCGATTGCTTGCGATGGAAGAGGAGCGGCTTGCCCGCCGCGCGGATGCGACGGTTCTGATCAGCAAGGCAGAAGCGGCATTGTTCCGTTCTCGCCTGCAAGCTCCGTTCATCTCAGATCTCAAGGTTATTGGTAACGGGATTGATGCGCGGCTGTTTGACCCTGCCGCTGTCCTACCGCATCCTCGGCTTGATCCGTCGAGAGGTCCGCATTTCGTGTTTACCGGGCAGATGGATTATCGACCCAACGAGGCGGCGGCCTTGTGGGCAATTGAGCATTTCCTCCCCGCAATTCGCGGCGCACATCAAACTGCCCGGCTGCATATTGTGGGCCGAAACCCGACACCGGCCTTGCGCGCCAAAGATGGCGCAGAGGGCCTTTCGATATGGGGGGAAGTGCCTGACGTAAAACCGTTCCTCGCCTCGGCCACATGCGTAGTTGCGCCGCTCCTGATTGCGCGCGGGGTTCAGAACAAGGTTCTCGAAGCGATGGCGATGGCAAGGCCGGTTGTGCTTACACCAGATGCTGCGGCCGGAATTGATGCCATTGATGGCGAGCACTGGATTGAGAGCCCGGCGGACGCGCAAACCATGTGTTCACGCATAGAGCCTTTTCTGGCGCAGCCGGACAAGGCAGCAGCGACGGGCAAGTCTGCGCGAGAATTCGTGCTAGAACACCACGCGTGGGATGCGATGCTGGCCCCTTTAAGCGATCTGGTGCGCACACATGCCGGGGAGGCCCGCGATGCCGCCTGAGACGACTGGCAACCTTTATCAAGGCACTGTCTGGCCGTGGCAAAGCGCATTGGAACGTGTTCCGCATGGTTGGCGTATGCCGCTCGGTGTTCTGGCGGCAGCCATTACCCTGATTGGTATGGTGACCGCGCGCGAGTGGGGCGAGATGTTTCACCAATGGTGGAATATCGACACCTATAACCACATCCTGTTGGTGCCCCTCATTACGATCTGGCTCATCTGGCTGAAAGCGGATGAGCTTGCCAAGTTGTCCCCGCGTCCGTTTGGCTGGGGCGCCGCGCTGGTTGCAGCAGGATTGATGCTCTGGCTCGCAGGCAGGCTCACGGGTATCAACTTGTTTGCCCAGGCAGGAGCGGTGGGTGCGGTCCAAGGGGCTGTTGTCGCTGTTCTGGGGGTGCGTGTGTCGACCTTGCTGGCGCTTCCGCTCGCTTATGCTGCGTTCATGGTCCCGTTCGGTGACGAGATCATCCCGCAATTGCAGTCGATAACAGCCAAGATGGCGATCGCGCTCACCCTTGGCAGCGGCATTCCTGCGGTAATCGATGGCATATTTATCGATACGCCTGTTGGGCTTTTCGTGGTTGCGGAGGCCTGTTCTGGGGTGAAATTCCTCGTCGCGATGGTCACGCTTTCAGTGTTGGTCAGCTTCACGCGATTCACAAGCTGGACCCGCCGCGCGATCTTTGTCGCGGCGTCAATTATGATACCAATCCTTGCCAATGGTGTTCGTGCGTGGGGGACGATCTACATCGCGCAATTTGCAGGCGTCGAATTCGCAGCCGGGTTCGACCATGTGTTTTATGGCTGGATATTCTTCGCGCTTGTCGTGGCAATCGTGCTGGCTGGGGCCTGGCGCTTTTTCCAAAGCGAGCCCGAGGACTATGGTTACACCGCGAGCGATTTGGACGCGATGACTTGGGTTGCGCGGTTTGAAGACGGGCGTGAAGGATCGATGGTCATCCTCGCCTGCATTGCAGCATTGTGCGTTGCTGCCTGGATGGCAGCCGCAATTCTCGCTTCCTCAGGCCTCGGTTAAGGCGGGGCGCGGGCAATGTGCGGTATCGCCGGATTATTCGATTCAGACCCGGCGACCCGGTTCGATCCTGCTCGTATTGCGCGGATGTGCGATGCGTTGTTGCATCGCGGCCCTGATGGAGCGGGCGTCTGGACTGCGCCCGGCATAGCTCTTGGCCATCGAAGGCTGTCTATCATCGATCTGGAAGGATCGCCGCAACCGATGCACTCGGTTGATGGCCGCGCAGTCATTTCGTTTAATGGCGAGATTTACAACTACCGCGCCCTCCGGCAGCAATTGGAAGGCGAGGGCGCGCGCTTTGCCACCGATGGCGATACTGAAGTAATCCTTGCCGCATGGCAGCGCTGGGGCGTGGACTGTCTGACGCGGCTCGACGGGATGTTCGCCTTCGCGCTGTACGATCTGGATCAGCGCAGCCTTTTCCTCGCACGAGATCGTTTCGGGGTGAAACCGCTGTTCTGGACCAGCCTGCCGGACGATACGCTTGCATTCGGGTCAGAATTGAAAGCGCTGCTGACAAACCCTTCGCTTAGACGCTCTGTCGATCCAAAGGCGCTCGATGCCTATCTGGCCTGGGGCTATGTGCCCGATACGCATTCGATCCTGTCCGGGGTTCAAAAGCTGCCTGCGGGGCACTTTATGCTTTGCGAGGAGGGAAAGCCGATCCCGCAACCGCGCCGCTGGTGGGACATCAGTTTTGAAGATCGTTCCAGCGCGGGCGAAGGCGAACTGGCCGAAGAACTTAGGCATTTGCTCGGCGAGGCTGTTCGCTCTCGGATGGTCTCCGATGTTCCTTTGGGAGCGTTTCTTTCGGGCGGAGTGGACAGCTCCAGTGTTGTGGCTTTGATGAGCGAGGCGTGCTCTCAGCCGGTGAAGACCTGTTCAATCGGGTTCGACGTCGCGTCGCTGGACGAAACCATCTATGCCCAGCGGATCGCTGAACAATTCGGGACTGATCATCGAGCACGCACGGTTGGCCGCGATGATTTTGAAGCGATTGATACGCTCTGCGCGATGTTTGACGAGCCGTTCGCCGATGCCTCTGCTTTGCCGACCTGGCGCGTGTGTCAGTTGGCGCGCGAACATGTGACTGTCGCTTTGTCAGGAGACGGCGCGGATGAGGCCTTTGCCGGATATCGCCGGCAGGTCTTTCACCATAATGAGGAGCGCGCGCGCTCCATCCTGCCGCAAAGCCTGCGTAGGTCGCTGTTTGGAACCCTCGGGCAGATTTGGCCCAAGGCGGATTGGGCTCCAAGGCCTTTGCGCGCGAAGTCCACTTTGCTGGCTTTGGCAGCGAGCGGAGAGGAAGGTTATGCGCGCGGCCTTTCAGTCAACACGCATGAACAACGCCAATCCCTCTACAGTGCTCGTTTTGCTAGAGAATTGCAGGGAGTGAGGGCTGAGGACGAGGTCATCCAGATCATGCGTAAAGCTCCTGCTCGAAGCGGGCTGGATAGGGCGCAATATGCCGATCTTACGTTCTGGCTACCCGGTGATATTCTGACCAAAGTTGACCGCACCAGCATGGCCGTAAGTCTTGAGGCGCGCGAGCCCCTGCTGGATCATCGCCTTGTGGAGTTTGCCGCACGCCTGCCCGAAGCGCTGCGGGTCAAAGGCTCTACCGGTAAGTATCTGCTCAAATACGCGATGGAGCCGCACCTGCCAAAAGACGTGCTTTATCGGCCCAAACAGGGCTTTGTTACGCCAATCGCGCAATGGTTACGCGGGCCATTGGCGCAGGAGGCGAGGGGGATCGCGCAATCGAGTATCCTTTCGCAAAGCGATTGGTTCGATCCAGCTTCACTCTCGAAATTGGCGCACGAACACATCGCTGGCGTCAGCGACAATTCGAGGGTCTTGTGGCAACTTATCATGTTGGAGCGTTCTCTTCGGAAGCTCGGGGTTTCTGGGTGAATTCGCGTAATATTGATGCGTATAACTGGACTAATTGACCTCTTTTGGAAATCACATCACCGGATAACTTTCAGATACAATTTGCAATGCTACCCTTCTTAGGCCTAGCTATTGATCGGTAGCGCGGCCTAATAACGCTACTCACCGTTCGGAGATAATAGTCCCGAACGGGATCAGGGTTGCATTGGAGAATTAGGGTATGGATAATGGTGCGCCTGAAGGGCTGCCTTTGGAGAATAGCGAAGAAATTCTCGCAGAAAGCGCCATCCACGCAGCAATACCGGAAGGTTTGTATTCTCTTGCTGAACTTGAGGTTCTGTATGAAAGTGCAAACTCGGCCCTATGGACATTCATGCGACCCGAGGATCGTCCCAGCTTTACTCCAGGCCTGTTGCAAGACTTTGAGAATTGGCAAAGCCTGATTAGTCAGGGGTTTGGCGCTGGCAAGGTTCCGTTGCGTTACCTGGTATTGGGAAGCCGTTCGCCGGACGTGTTCTGTTTTGGCGGCGACTTGGATCTGTTCCAGGGTCTGATCCGTAGTCGTGACCGTGATGCGCTCGTCAATTATGGGCATCGCTGCTGTGGCATCCTTCACCGTAACATTCGCACACTGGGCATTGATATGCTAACCATCGGCCTTGTGCAGGGTGCGGCCCTCGGCGGCGGTTTTGAGGCTTTGTTGTCCTTTGATTTCATCATTGCAGAGCGTCATGCGACCTTTGCCTTGCCTGAGATTATGTTCGGCCTGTATCCGGGAATGGGTGCACATGCGCTGCTTTCGAGGAAGCTGGGCAGCGCGATGGCGGACCGGATCATTCTTTCCAACCAGACCTATACGGCTGAGGAAATGTACGACCTGGGTATCGTTCACCAACTGGTTGAGACCGGTGAAGGGGTTCATGCCGTGCGTGATTTCATCAAGAGGTCGGATCGCCGACATGCAGGGATGGTTGGCGCGCGCAAAGCGACGAAGCGTGTGTGGAAGCTTGAGCTGGAAGAGCTGAACCGGATCACGGAAATGTGGGCCGATGCCGCGCTTCAACTGCGGGAGCAGGATCTGAAAGTCATGAGCCGCCTCGTCGCTGCGCAAGGCCGCGTAGCGCAGCGCAACGCCATCAGGCCCGCCGCCTGATCCTGTTTGATCGCTCGGGCTCGTCACTGCTCTCCATGGCCCAGCACCAGATATTCTTCGCTTTGCATTTCGTTCAGGCGGCTCACAGTCCGCCCGAATTCAAAAGCGCCGTCGCCTGACTCATACAACGCCTCAGGCTCTGCAGAGGCGGCGGCAAACAGCTTTACGCGGTTTTCGTACAGGGCGTCGATCAGCTTGGTAAACCGGATCGCTTCGTTTCGGTTGGCAGGGCTCATCCGCGGTATGCCAACCACGATGACCGTGTGGAATTCGCGCGCAATGGCCAGATAGTCCGCGGCCCCGCGATTTTCGCCGCAGAGTCGTTTAAAACTAAAAACGCCTACGCCTTTCAGAGACTTGGGCACGAACATTGTGCGCCCACCACCAATATCGAGATTGCATGAAGGCACGTTGGCCGCGTCCTCCGGGGCGAAGTCGGTCAGGCGAAAGAATGCCTCGCGCACCTTTTCAGTCGCAGCGTCGCCAAGGGGTGTGTGCCACATCGCCAGGCCCCCGATCCGGTCAAGCCGGTAATCGGTGTCGCCATTCAACTCGACGACATCCATTTGCCGTTCGACTAGTTCGATGAACGGTTTGAATAGCGACCGATTGAGCCCGTCTTTATACAAGTCGCGGGGAGGGCGGTTTGACGTGGTGACGATAACCGTCCCGCTTTCCATCATGGTAGTGAAAAACCGGCCCATGATAGCGGCATCGGCTGTATTGTTGACCACCATTTCATCAAAGGCAAGGCAGCGGGCCTGTCCCGCGAGTTCTAAAGCGACAGAGATCAGCGGGTCTTTGCGCTTAGCCTTGCGGGCTTCTGCTACCAGAGCATCCACTTCGAGCATGAAAGCGTGAAAATGGACCCGCCGTTTGTGTTCGATGTCGAGTGTATCGACGAACAGATCCATCAGCATGGATTTTCCCCGTCCCACGCCGCCCCACATATAGACACCGCGAGGGTCCGGATGACCGGCCGATGATCCCGTCAAGCGCTCGAAAATGCCGCGTTTGGGCGGCGGCATTTCCAGCTCGTCTTGCAACTGTTGCAGCCGGACTGCTGCGGCGCGTTGTGCACCGTCAGGCTTTAGCTGACCATCGGCGATCAGCGCTTCGTAACGGGCGAGGACTCCGCTCATTTGTGCGCTGGTTTTGTGCCTTGCGGCGGGCGCGCTTTCATCTTACGCACAATGCCGGAATAGCTGGCGACAACGCTTTCGCCCTGAACGCATTGGCCGCGTACAAACAGCATCCGTCCAGTTTCCTGCACGATCTCTGTCACCGCATCGAGCGGCTGCGACGGATCGCCTGCGCCCACGAATTGCGTGGAGAGCTCTACCGTTACTGAAGGGCCCGCATCGCCTGTGCCTACAGTGTGCATGGTCGCGAACAGCGCGATGTCGATCAGGCCAAGCGTGGTCGCGCCATGGATATTGTCCGCCAGGTTTGTGTGGTGGCGTTCCGGAAACATGCGCAATCGGCAGTGGTCGCCCTCTCGCCGCACATGCATATCGCCCAGAACCACCGCATTGTAGCGCGTTCGGTCTACGAGATTCCAGCTGTACCAACCCTCTTCACCTCCTTTTTTAGAAGCAGGGATCGGGTGATAGTCGAACGGAGCGTTGTGCACGTTGGCGGGCTGATCTGTCATGGATTTACGCGATAGATCGTGATGGCCGTCTGGCAACCCTTCAAGCCCTGCCAACCCACAAGCGAGTAGGAAAGGCCTGAAGGTCTTTCCATCGCAATCAGCCAACCGCAATCAGCCAATCGCGATCAGATAGCGCGCTCTGCCATCATCTTCTTGGTTTCGGCAATCGCCTTTGCGGGCGAGAGACCCTTCGGACAGACATTCGCGCAGTTCATGATCGTGTGGCAGCGATAGAGCCGGAAGGGGTCTTCCAACTCGTTCAGGCGCTCACCCGTCATTTCGTCACGGCTGTCGGCCAGCCAGCGATACGCCTGAAGCAGGATCGCAGGGCCGAGGAACTTGTCTGAATTCCACCAATAGCTGGGGCACGCTGTTGAGCAACACGCGCACAGGATGCACTCATAAAGCCCGTCAAGTTGCTCGCGCTGTTCCGGCGATTGCAGCCGCTCCTTACCCGAAGGCGTGGTAGACACGGTTTGCAGCCACGGCCGGATCGAGGCGTATTGCGCATAAAAATGCGTGAAGTCGGGCACGAGATCCTTGATCACGTCCATATGCGGCAGCGGCGTGATGCGAATCTCGCCCTTGAGATCTTCGATCGAAGTGGTGCAGGCCAGACCGTTCTTGCCATTGATATTCATCGCGCACGACCCGCAAATCCCTTCGCGACAGGACCGGCGGAAGGTCAGCGTAGGATCGACGTCGTTTTTGATCTTGAACAGCGCATCCAGAACCATCGGGCCGCAGTCATCAAGGTCAATCTCGAACTTGTCGTAGCGCGGGTTCTTACCGCTGTCGGGATCATAGCGATAGATTTTGAACGACTTGGCGCGCGTGGCGCCAGAGGCTTTATGCGCCTTGCCGTCTTTGTTGATTTTAGAATTCTTCGGAAGCGTGAAGGTTGCCATGTGTGTTCGGATCCCAATTAGTCTTTGTGCTTATCTAACGCCTGCACCGCGTGAGGCAAGCGCGCGCATGTTGTGAGTTTTCGGATTGCACTTGCTTGGCGGACAAGGTCGCAAGCTTTGCTCAAGGCTGACCATCCCACTTCCGCCACTCGGCTCGTCGTGCGTGGGGAACGTGTGACACACTTGGCACACTGTCCAGAAGCGGAAAACAGGCCCGGCGCGTGGGCTCGCTGTTCAATGCTCGCAGACGGGTCATAGCCGCGCGATGGAATGAGACGGAGAGGGGGTGGAACCAACAGACCATCCGCCCGCTTTAACCGACATGACAAAAGTAGGAAAATGGCCTCGCAGCGCAGCAATCTTTGGTGCTTCGGGAGGTATCGGCAGAGCGATGTGCGAGGCGCTGGCGAGCAATGGTTGCGAGCGGATTTACGCCGGATCGCGTTCTGGAGACGGTCCGTCAAGCGCGCCATACGCTTCGTTCGCATTTGATTTGACCGATGAAGCCAGCATTGCCGCCGCCGCCGATGCGATGCGCGATGATCCGCCGGAGTGGGTGATCGTAGCAACCGGCGTGCTCACGCTGGCGGATGGCACCGGGCCGGAGCGCACGTACAAGCGCCTTTCCGGCGAGGCGATGGCGCAGGTTCTGGCGCTTAATACGATAGGCCCGGCGTTGATCGCAAAACATGTGCTGCCTTTGATGCCGCGTGCCGACCGCTTCGTGTTCGCCGCCCTGAGCGCGCGGGTTGGCTCGATTTCGGATAACGGGCTGGGCGGGTGGCATTCCTATCGCGCGTCCAAGGCTGCGCTCAACATGCTGATAAAGAATTTCGCGCTGGAGATGGGCCGCACGCATCCCGCCGGCGTCGTGGTCGGCCTGCACCCGGGCACGGTGGACAGCGCGCTGTCAGAGCCGTTCCAGTCGAACCTCCCCGATGGCCAACTGACAAAGCCGGACGATGCGGCGGATAATTTGCTCGGCGTTCTGGCGGGGCTGGGACCAGAGCAAAGCGGGCAGGTGTTCGATTTCGCAGGCAAGGTGGTGCCCGCGTAGCCGGATAACGGTGCTAGGCAAATGGGAGCGTCCGAATTGAGACGGGTTCTTTGATGCGCTGGTGTCTGATTGTGGGGGTGGAAGCGGACATT